>ERZ1740067.1479-NODE-1479-length-16008-cov-42.299442_pt1 | contig 16008 bp, 20 predicted proteins | sample MGYA00581736_ERZ1740067 | MGnify/ENA primary metagenome ERZ1740067 (study PRJEB43018, sample SAMN04849236) | marine metagenome | isolation source: floating plastic debris | place: Pacific Ocean | collected 2008-08-27 | study: EMG produced TPA metagenomics... | reverse complement strand
TCGGTCTCAAACGCAACCGTCGCAGTGTAGACCCCCAAGTTTTGCCCACTCCCAAACCAGTCAATAACCGCCGCAATCTTTCAATTAAGTGCCAAGTGACACGTCATGCGTTTCAAAGAAATCCGTCTGATCAAGGACAAGAACAAGGTTCAGTATCAGCTACTCGTAGGAGGGTTCGTATTCTATAATCATGGCTGTTTCTTCTTACTCGGTTCAAGTATCGAAACACCCCCAGGAGTGACTGAGAGACAGTTGCGTAAAAGCGATATCCGACACGTTCAGCTCGCATACTATGTGCTGGACGATGACGAGGACGCGGAAATTGTACGCGGGATCAAAGTGACTGGACTTCGATACGCACGGGACCCTGCTGCTGCAGTACTACACCTAGAAAGACTTAGTAACAGCGAAATTGACGTAACTAACTGGCATACAGTCTATGAATACCCAGAGATTGATATCGGCATGTATGACGTTTCAAACACCTCTTCACCGAAGGCGCAAAAGCTGCGCGAATATCAGAACTTGCTCGAACCTGTGAGCGACGAGAACTATCGAATGGTCAGCGTTGGCAGGTGGTTTGATTGATGCTATGACAGTGCAATCCGGCCCATACCGGCCTTTCACCGCGCCTTCGAGTTTCTGCGGTCGCAGCCCGCTTTCCTGCCATTCGCCGCGCCTGCAAAATTCGGCGATGGCTGAACTTGCACTATGCGGACTCTCCTGCCGTTCAAACATCTCGTGTGAATGTCTGCTAACACGTCATACCCTTCAGCACAGAACCTTCATTCCATTCGGCGTCTCAATCTCAGCCGATATCGCTTTTGGCCCGTTCCAGATCGTAATATAGGTTCGATCAAGTCTATCACCGATCCAAATATCAATAGTCTCCGCATCTGGATGGCTGATGGACAGCGACTGTAGGCGGCAACCCAAATCTGTCATTCTGGACGCCGGATGTGGTCCATCAGGCCATTCGATCAGCGTCGGAAATGCCCCGTCCAAAGGCATGAATCCATTTTCCGGCACAGAGATAAGCCAACTCAGGTCCCCACGCGTGATCTGTGTCGGCTTACCGCTGTCCGGATGGGCCGTGGGAAGCGCAGTCCGGATATCATCTGTCCCAAGCACCCAGGTCGCGAGCAATGGACGGCCGTCAAACCGATTGAGATCGAACCAACGGGGACGATCCGGCGCAGTCGCCTGCGGATCGACGGCAATTAGTTCGAGAAAGCTCGACTCTCCTAGTGACAAAAGCCGGTTGTGGGTTCCCATGGCAGGATGCGCACCGCCCTGAGGCATGTCGATCCCTAGCGTTTGCCGAATGTGATCGGCTCCTTCATCCAGCGTTCGTGCAACAACCGTGATGTGATCGAGCTTGAGGTCGAGCTTTTTTGTCATGAGCTTCCCTATCGCAGAGTTTCAAAGTTCCCGCAGACGCCGACCGATTGGCCTGAAACCGAGCGGGCTGCCGGGGAAGCAAGGAACCATGCAAGTTCAGCAATCTCTTGCGGGTCGATCATACGCTGCATCGAAACATTCGCGACCTCAGCCGCTCGGGCCTCTTCGAGGGAGATATCCATCACCTTCGCTTTTGCTGTCAAAACCGCATCCATGCGCGGACCGGTCACCGAGCCTGGAAGGATCGCATTCACAGATATGCCATGCGGCCCCAGTTCCATCGCAAGAGTTTCCTTGAGGCCAATGACGCCCCACTTCGCTGCCGCGTAGGGACTTCGCATCGGCAAACCGAGGCGACCGGCAGCGGATGACATCAAGATCACGGTCCCCTTACCTTGCGCTTTCAAATGAGGGATCGTGGATTTCAATAGTGTGTATTGCCCCGTCAGGTTTACAGCGATGGTGCGGGACCAGTCGCGGGAGCCGATGTCCTCAAGGTTCGCCGTCGGGCCAGCGGTTCCCGCGTTTGCAATGACAGTGGTGATACCCCCCAAACGCGAAACAGCATCCTTCACGAAACTGTTCATCGCCTCTGCGTCGGTAACATCGCAGACCGTGGCAAGGTCAAATTCGGCGGAGACAGCCAAGACAGCCTCCTCATTTACGTCACAGATCGCGACTGAAGCGCCCTTGGCGACAAACTGGCGGCCTATGGCAAGCCCGATCCCACTTGCGCCTGCCGATATGATCATTCGCTGCTTCAAGACTGTTTCAATCCAAGAAGGTCACGCGTCTCTTCCGGCGACATGACTGCGCCGCCGAGCGTATCTATAATGTCGGCAGCCTTCGCGACCAGTTGTTCGTTGCGCGCAGGGACGCCGCGTTTGAGATAGAGGTTGTCTTCCAGACCGACACGGACATGCCCACCGAGCAGAACCGCCTGCGCAACCATCCGCAGTTGATCGCGTCCGACACCGAAGGCCGACCAGATGACATCCTGGTCTCGCACCATATCTGCCATTATTTTCATGGCAGCGGTGTCGGCAGGCGCACCATAGGGCACACCCAGACAGAACTGGATCATTGCCGGTGCATCGAAAACACCGTCCAGCAGGAGCTTCAAGGAAAATCGCAGATGCCCTAGATCGAAAACGTCAAGCTCCGGCCGGACCCCAAGTTGTCTGATCTGTTCAGCCCCCGCACGGATGTATTCGGTTGTGCTGACATAGACCACATTGCCGTCGCCCACGTTATAGGAGCCACAATCGAGCGTGCAGATATCCGGGCGCAGTTCTTCGACATGGGACAGTCGCGCCGTCGGCCCGATCAGGTCAGTCCCATCCTGCAATGGCAACGGATCTTCGCCACCGAATACGGCATCGCCCCCCATCCCGGCTGTGAGGTTAATGATCACATCGCGGTTTCGATTCCTGATTTTTTCGACAACCTGCCGATACAGGCCGTCATCGCGTGTGCCGTCGCCGGTCTCCGGGTCGCGAACATGCAAATGGACAATCGCGGCCCCTGCCTCGGCGGCCGCGAGGGCAGAGTCCGCAATTTCGTCGGGCGCGACCGGAACGAGTGGACTTCGCTTTGGACCGTCTCCGGCCCCTGTAATCGCGCATGTGATAAAGGTTTTCGACATCACAGGCCTCCAAGTCACGCAGGGGAGAGAAAGCTACTCAACGCCGCAAGCGCCTGGTTCGGAGCTTCCTCGGGGATGAAATGCCCCGACGGCATCAGCTCGAATTTTGGCTGTTCACACCAACTGCGCCAGATACCTTCCACATCGAAGTGTTTTCCGACCACGCCGCGCTCTCCCCACATGACGAGAGTTGGGCAAGTGATCTTCTTTCCAGCGTCCCGGTCTGTCTGATCGTGCCTACGGTCAATGTGAAACCCTGCGCGAAAGCATTCGCACATGGCGGTGATGGCTTCACGTGTCGCGTTTGCCTCAAGATAAGCCTGCACAGCCAGCGTGTCGTAGTGCACTGCCTTATCGGACAATCCCATCAGGATCAGCTTCAGGAACGTCTCTGGGTCTCCGGCAATAAGGGTTTCCGGCACCGGATAGTCCTGCGTCAAAAACGAGAAGTAGAAGTAATCTTGCGCGATCTGAGCGTTCGTATGTTCGTAAAAATCCAAAGCCGGGATGATGTCCATCACAACGAGCTGCGTGACAGCGTTGGGGTGGTCGAGCGCCAGCCGTCGCGCTACACGCGCTCCTCGGTCATGAGCAACAAGGGTAAACCTGTCGTGACCCAGCGACTGCATGACCTCCAATTGCTCGGCTGCCATATCGCGCTTCGTGTAAGCGTTTTGCTCTGGATCGTAACGTGGTTTATGCGTTTCACCACGCCCCCGGATATCCGTCAGGACCACTGTAAATCGGTCGGTTAGTTCGGGCGCGATGTGATGCCAGCAAAGATGCGTCTGCGGATCACCATGCAGCATCAAGAGCGCAGGCCCTGCGCCACCGATAAGAGCGAGCACTTTACCCTGAGGCATGCTTATCCAACGCCGTTCAAAACCCGGCAACAATTTTGCGTCGGCCTCTTCAAAGACTGTCATTGATCCACCCCTTAAAGTCCGCAATGGCAGCTTCATCTCGCTGGAAAAACGACCAACGCCCGATCTTGTTAACGGTCAGAAAACCGGCACGGCGCAGCAACTCCAGATGGCGGCTCACGGTCGGCTGCGCCATTTCGAGCTTTTCCGTCAGAAGCGTGACGCAGACGCCGATCTCGGAAGGTTTGCCCGTCACCTGATGGGAAAAATGGGCATCCGGTTCTGCCAGCCAGCCCAGAATAGAGAGCCTGACATCGCTTGCGAGGGCTTTGGATTGTTCAAGTCGATCAGTCATAACTCCCAATACATAGTTATAAAGCTATGAGTCAATGGAATTTCAAAAGGAGACGTTGTTGCACGGCGCAGCATCCTGCAAAATGGGCTCGAAGCTGCCGCTAGATCGGACGCAGCATCCTGCTCGCCCGGTACCGTAGCCGCTGGTAGGGACGGCCCAGAGCTGGCGTCCGTCGCAGGTCCAGAATGCTGCAACGCGGCCCGTCAGACCGGACTTTCGCAGCACTGCAAAGGTCAAAACCATTTCGAAATCACGGATCGCGGACGAGGTGCGCTTTCGCTGCGAGGATTCCAAGGCCTGAGTTTCCTCAGGCGTTAAGCTCCTAAACTGTCTGAGAAGACAACTTGAAGTTCACTCTGTATTTCAGAGTTACTTTGCAATACAGAGTATAGGTTAGGCTCTAAGGTCCCCCAAAATGAAAACTCTGAACATCACAAACGGCGATGGCGCCGCGAACATCATTAAGCAAAGCACTGTTGCCGGAGACGTCTTGCCTTGGCGTGATCCGATGCATCATGGCCCCTTTCCAGCCGACTTGTCGCTTTCGGAGCTGGGCAAAGTGCGTGCAGCCTACCTTGCCGGTCCAGACGGAAACGCAGCGGAGATTGAAAGAGACTTTGAACTACGTGATCAACACCTCAAAGCCTCAAAGGGCTACGACAACATTATCTTATGGTTCGAGCATGATCTCCTCGATCAGCTTCAAATTCTGCAAATTCTGGATTGGTTCTCAAACGTGCGCATTGGCGACACGATCCTCGAAATGATTTGTGTCGATCGGTTTCCAGGGAAGCCAGATTTCAGAGGTATTGGAGAGCTTTCACCAAAGGAAATGGCATCGCTCACAGCACAAAGGCAGCCAGTGACAGATAGTCTACTGACGCTAGCAGCATCTGGCTGGGCCGCGTTTCGGTCTAGCAATCCTCTCGATCTATTGGTCTTTCTTGATGGCGACCTTGGTGAACTCCCCTTTTTGTCAGTGGCACTGCGTCGTCATCTCGAGGAATTTCCAGACGCCTCAAAAGGATTGACTAGGACGGAAGTTCAATTGCTGCGCCTTATGGCCAATGGCATTCATGCACCTCAACAACTGTTCCTTCAGAATATGGTAATGGAAACGGCCCTTTATATTGGGGACTGGCAGACGTACCGAATACTGGATGCCATGTGCGCAAACGGGCTTGCGTCCTGTGAGCCCCACCCTTTTCATTTTCCGTCGTTCTCAAGTGAAAAGCACAGCGACTTCACCTCGCAACGTTTAAGCCTGACTGCGGCGGGAATCAGAGTGCTCAGTGGTGAGCAAAACGCATCTGGCCTTATGCCGCGAGATGGTTGGCTGGGAGGTGTCAAAGTTGCGGAAGCCGGGACGATTTGGACATGGAACAGAGATACCGCAGAACTTCTGCGTCGTTCGGTGTGATGAACGCGCCTCCTCCCTTCCTCAATGCGATCTTCCACCAGCCGGTCAGGACACGCCTTTGCTTGCTCCTTCACCGCGGAGAGCCAAGCTTTACGCAGTTGAAGGCTTCGCTTTCTATAACTGATGGCAATTTGGACGCCCATCTGAAGAAGCTTAGCGCGGTCGGGTATCTGCACAGTCGGATGATCGTCGATGGGCGACCACACACGGTCTACTGCCTATCGGAAAGTGGAACCGAAGCCTTCCGCGAATACCTTGATTGCCTCGAGGCGATCTGTGCGTTCGCCATGCTGGCAAGAGATGACTGATCGTTCAAACTGACGTTCGCAACCGTTGCAGCATTCGGGACTTTGGCCTCTGAGCGGCCGCTGCATCTTCTCTTCCCCCGGCCATTCCGAAGCCATCGAGGACGGCCCAAAGCCGACATCCAGCGGCTGGTCGGGATTCTGCGGTCGCAGACCGCATTGCCGACATTCGCCGCAACCGCAAAATCGGATGGCGGGCGGACTCACAGATTGCGGACTTTGCTGCCGTTGAACTCTGTGTATCGAATGTCCGAATTTACCAAACGGCGTTATAATTCGAGAATAAGAGGACAGTGATCCGACACCTCTGGATCCTGGATCACATCGAAGTTCTTCACCGCGTCTTCGCGGTCAATTAGCATGTAGTCGGCAAACCGCCCTGGCTTCTTGTACTGCGAGTTGCGCGTGCTTCTGAATCCGTGCCTCGTTACCAACTCGGTCATTCCTGCTTCAGATAGCATCGAAAGCGTTTCACTCTCTGGCTCTACGTTGAAGTCGCCGAAGATCACCGTGAGGTCATCTGGGCCTACCAAATGGTGTGACAGATCAAGGAGTCTGCGCGCCTGTTCGGCACGTTCTGGCGTATCCATCTTCCCTTTCAGATCACGCAGTCCGTGCATGTGCGTGACGCTGACTGCGCGATCTGCGTCGTAGTCCCAGACCCGCACGCCATGGGCGCTCCTAGAACGCGGATGGTGACCATAGCCGACAGGCGAATAATCCTTGTGAACAAAGCCCTGCACTTGCCCGATGATCGGGAAAGAGTGATGCACGAACGTTGCCAGACCCCATTGGGATGGAATCGACGTCTCATCATCCCACAGAACACCCTGCGCGGCAGGACAAAAAGTTGCGACATGCTCTGGCAATGCAGACGCGACATCGCGGAACAGGTTCGCACGCTGTGGCAGGATGTGATCGCCATCGCTGTAGGTCAGCCACTCCTTTTCAGAGGCAGGGCTATGTATGACCTCCTGCAAACACAGAACGTCTGGCGAAGTTTCCCCGAGATAGGGAAGCAACGCCTCATGGAGCTTTCCACCCCAACCGTTCAAACACATGATCTGCAATTCTGCCCCCGACTATCAGTTGCTTCAGTTTACGGGGAACAGTTGATGAAACGCCTCAGCTCCCGACCGCGAGAATGTCACGATACGGGTTTTCCGGTCCGTCTTTGCCCACGACAACTCTTCGAACCGAGATAGAAACGCCCGGCCCAAGCTACCTGCAAGGTGTGATCGGCGTTCGCTCCAATCGAGGCATTCCCGGCAAAGCGGTGTTCTTGCGCTCTGAAGCGCACCCACATCGATGCCCAGATCATACGCGAATGCGGCACCGCTGTCCGTCAGTCTCAAATCTTCGCCTTCGAAAGACAGATGTGTCCGCGCAATCAAGCTGTCGAACATCTGTATTCCCATATCTCCTGCCAGGTGGTTGTAGCAGACCCGCGCCTGTCGCAGTTTGGCATCCTTTGGACCGGTCCGGGTGCGCAGATGCCCTGAACCAGCCGCCAGACCCATGAGACCTTCGAGCACCTGCGCGACGTCCTCGCCTGCCAATGCAAAATACTTGTGGCGTCCCTGCTTGCGTGGACGCAGTAGGCCGCCGCTATCCAGCTTCGACAGGTGCGAGCTGGCGGTCTGGATCGTGACGCCGGCCTCTTCAGCCAATTCGCTGACAGTCAGAGCCTTTCCACTCATGAGCGCAGTGAGCATGTTGGCCCGCGCGGGATCCCCGATAAGCGCCGCGACCTGTGCTATGTCCGGACCTTCCTTCACGCCGCAATACCGCTAAGGAGAGTTTCGCGCACATCAATAATGCATCGCTGCCGTGAGGATTTCTCGACCTCGTGGGGTGCAAACTCCGACTCAACCGTATCGAGATGCATGACCGTCTGCGAAAGGAGGTCCATTTCTTTATCGGAAAGCCTGTCACGACCTCTAGCAGTCAGCGCTTCTATAAACATGACCCCGGACTGTTTCAGGAAGACGGAATCGGGCAAGCCATCGCGTGTGCAGACGCCGTAGACTCCATTCAGAAAGTGGTCCCAGGTCGCGTTGGCATGATCGGCGTTGAATTGATCAAGAACATCTGGTTGAGCCGCAGTAAGCAACTTGCCCAGATCACTTGAAGCAAAGGCAGCGCGGGAGGCTCCATAGCAATCGAAAAAGTATGTGCGAGCGCGATCCTCGCTATCAAGACCGTACCGTCGAATGGCCTTCATCCAGCCGGTGTATCCTACAAGGTGGAAGCGATAGGTTGTCTCATCGACAAAATTGCTCACGAACGACAGAGATCGCCCCGAAGAATTGTAAGTATAGGAGGCAGCCGGAAAAATACGCTTTTCGATCAGCTGTTGAAGCTCTGCCAATGACAAGTCATTCGCTCGTGCAAAATCGTGTTCTTCCAGAAAGTGATCGTAGAGGTAGTTGAGCAGCATGTTCGATTTCCAATCATAGTCTGGATAGCACCATATCGTGTCCATCCGCTAGATTGGTTCGAGGGCGATCGAAGTATGCTTGTAAAGCTAATCTCAGAAGCAGCCCTTCGCTGCATCGCACGGATGCTGAAGGTCTGGGCTCACTGCCGACCTTTGCGAGTGCAGAAGTCCTGGCACTCTGCTGCTGTCGCACAAACCAGCGATTGCGCTCCTGAGAAAATCGTTGGGGCCACTCAGGTCAATGTGGATTAATGATCGCTGCGCCGACCGTTTCGCCTGCTTCCAATTTTCGATGGGCGTTGGCGGCATCGGCCAGTTCAAAACGTTGACCGATGAGTGTTTTGACGGTTCCAGATTTAAGCCGCTCGAACACTGCCTGTGCAGAACCATGACGTTTCTCTGCCGTTGCGATGTAGTCCCACAGGATTGGGCGCGTGAAGAATGCTGAGCCTTGCCGTGCAAGGTCCAAAGGATGGACCCCTGGGATTTGCCCGGATGCTGCGCCGAACGAAACGAGCATCCCGCGCCGCGCCAGGGATTTGAGTGACGCATTGTATGTCGTTGCACCGACCCCATCTTAGGCCACCTGAACACCGGCACTATTCGTGAACTCCATCACGGCGTCGACGATGGTCTCATCACTGCCCACAAGCGCGAGGTCACAGCCGTTTTCGCGCATGATGTCTTGTTTAGCCGCATCGCGGCTGACCCCGATCACTTTCGCGCCGAGGTGTGCTGCCCATTGTGTCAGCACTGTCCCCACACCGCCCGCTGCTGCCTGGACCAGTACGGTGTCACCGGGCTGCACGGGATAGGTGCGGTGCAGCAGAAACTCTGCCGTCATACCCTTGAGCAGAACCGCGGCGGCTACCTCGAATGTGACGTCATCCGGCAATGGAATCAGAAGGTCTGCGGGAAGGCAGCGATAGTCGGCATAGGCACCAGGTAGGCCGCCGACATATTTGCTCTGGCTTGGTCCACCGACGTAGCAAACACGATCACCAGCTTTGAACGTCGATACGCCTGCTCCAATGACCTCGATGACGCCCGCCGCTTCCATCCCCAGACCCACTGGATATTCCAGCGGGTAAACACCCGCCCGATGATACGCATCAAGGAAGTTCACGCCTATGGCTTCATGACGGATCAACACTTCGCCCGCACCGGGCTCCGGCACAACCTCTTCGACCAGCTCCATAACCTCCGGCCCGCCTGCGCCTCCAATCTGGATCCGTCTGTTTTTCGTAAAGCTCGTCCAGCGCAATTTTCCGTCTCCTCAATCTTCGGGAATTTCAAGCAGCTGTGAGAAGGCGACGGGGGCCAAGGCCATGCTCAGCTTGTAAGTGTCCAGCGCCTCCTCCGGCTGGGTGAGCTGGTCTTTCCGCGCGAGGTCCGAAAGCTCGACTTGAACCTCGCGCAGCCGGGTCCGTATATGCTGTGCGGTCCGCTTGGTGATCCGGCGCGTGAGGGTCAGAAACCCGGAGGCATCCGTATCTTCGCCTGTGTACGCGCCGCGCAGGAAATCCATGTTGAGCTTGAGAAGCCGGGCGTGCAGTGGCCCATCGCGGCGGAAATGGATTGGCGGGCGCACGGCAAGCCGGATGTGATTTCCAGGATGCACCTCAACCAAGCCAAGACCCTCCAACCGCCTCCCGAGTTGAAAAATGCGGTCGTCACTCAGGCCGTAGTGGTCCTGAATGGTGGAGACGGGCATGGCGTCAAGCAACAGCAAGAAGAGATGAAGCGCTGGCGTGTTTTCGGCCAGTCGCGCCTCAACCTGGTCGCCCAGTAGCTGTGGGCGCACTTCGACCCGCTGTGTTTCAGAGACAAGATCGTCAAGCGTTAGATTTAAGGCCGCGCAAATCTCTGTAATGCGGCTGAGCTTGCAATCCCGTTCTGCGAAGATGCGTTTGATCGTTGGCTCAGACAGGTCGATCTGCTTGGCCAGAGCGGCGTAGGTGATGCCCCGCGCCTTGAGGGTTGCCTTCAGAAGATCAAAGAGTTCGGCCTGCATTGATTTTGATACGCCTTTTCAAGTTTGGTATCTTATTACGATACTGAAATCATCAATAATGAATGTATAGTATCTTATTTGTAATCTTCCTGTATCAAAACAGGAGCTTTCCATGACACGATCCCCCTTGCTTGCCGCGACCCTAGTGATCTCCCTCACTTTGCCCGCCGCGGCCGATCCGAAACTCTGGACAGCACAATCCTTCGATATGCCGGAAAGCGCGATCTACGACGAAGCGCGACAACGGATCGTCGTCAGTGTCATCGGTGGCCATCCCGGTGAAGCCGACGGTAACGGTGTGCTCGCTGTTCTCTCGCCGGACGGCGAGATCCTCGATGACGCATGGATCACTGGGCTTGATGCGCCAAAAGGAATGGCCATTGTGGACGATCTCCTCCTTGTAGCCGACTTGAGGCGTCTGCACGAAGTTGACCTGATCACAGGAACACTCAGACGCAGCTTGGATGTGGAGGGTGCCGTGTTCCTGAACGATGTCACGTCGGAAGGTACGCAAACCTTTGTGAGCGATTTCATGGCCAATCGTATCTGGGAATACGCAGATGGTGAAATGAAGGTCTGGCTCGACACCCCTGACTTGGCTCATCCAAATGGCGTGCTGCTTGATGGCGATAACTTGATAGTCGCGTCTTGGGGCATCTGCATGCTGGATGACTTCTCAACAGAAACACCTGGTAGCTTGCTTTCTGTATCGCTTGCCGATCAGCAGATCAGCACACTCGCCGATAATCTTGGAAACCTCGATGGCGTTGTTCGGATCGGTGAGGTGCTTCTTGTGAACGACTGGATCACCGGCGCGCTCTATCAGGTTCGCGCAGACGGTGCGGTCTTTGAGGTCGCTCAACACGCGCCCGGCTTGGCAGACATCGCCGCCCATGGAGAAATGCTGCTTCTGCCGTCCATGCTTGAGGGTACCGTTTCAGCACAGGCCTATCGCTGAAAGAAAACCGGGCGGTTTTGCGTCTTGGCTTGAACGATGGGGCAAAAAACCCGTCTCGATGTCGAAAACTAAGTCGTTAGAGAGATCGTTTGTAACTTGCTACGAAAAGGAGCGTTTTTTACCAGCAGCAACGACCGGTTTGGCGGCAAGGCCACGTAAAGAGGGAAAGGCGTGCTGCAAGTACAAAGGATTGCTGGGTTATCGCTGTTATCCCGCATGACAGATATCACGCCCCAAGGATGCGAGGTGGCATGTAATGAACAAGTTCAGCGGCTTTTGTGCCATCAGCAGTTTGGATTATGTGATCTAACTTTGCGATGATCTGGCCAAGATGCGGGCTTTCTATGAGAAGCTCTTTGATTTCGTGATCGAAGAGGACTTTTCAGATCGCATGGTGTTTTTCCGTGTGGGCACACTCTACCTTGGCTTAAGATGCAGAGGCCGTGCTTATGGTGGCAAATCCGTGCCAGACAATGCGGCCTCTATCCAGATCAGCTTTCGCATGCCACCGAGCGATGTATACACAGCCTACGAAACACTAAAGCAGAACGGCATTGATGTGATCGAGCCGCCGACCAAACAGGATTGGACCCATCGAACCCTTTTCTTTGGCGATCCAGAAAACAACATCATCGAGATCTTTGCCGATATCCACCCGGATCAGACTTTGAACGAACCGTCAGGTGTTCATCAGCTTGTTGAAGACTAATACGTTAGCCGGACGCCGGTTCGATATAGACTGTGTCTTTTGGATCAGCGCCCTCCAAAACGGTCACTGACTCTGGAAGTGTCCGCCCGTCCCAAGGATACATAGGATCTTGGGCCGTATGTCCATAAGGCCCATTCTCCATAGGCACAAAAGCAGGGTTACCGCCGGCCGGAGCCCATTTGGCCCAGATGCGATCCACATTTGAGTGATGCAGGAAAAATGCTGGATCATTCGGTGACGTACCTGGCCCCATCGAACCACCCACCCATACATGCACGCGATTATGCAGGCCCGGTACACTTCCTGCTGCAACATTCGGCCAACCTGGCTGCCATCCCTCCAAGGCGTTGCGGAACGATTGGGTGAGGTCACTTCCTTCATTCCAAGGAGACACATCATATGCTGGTATCGCCAGAGCGGCATTTACCTCAGCAATGTTGGGAAGCGTCGGGGTCCCAGCACCGAGATTTCTCATGAGGACACTACGGGCCATAGATACCCGCACCTCTCCGTTGACCATCTGCGGCGTAACCGTCAACGTCAATAGGGGATTGTCTGGACGGAAGGTATCCGGGTTCGAGAGTTCCGAGACGGGTATTCCAAAGGGTCCATCTTCAACAACAAAGATAGAAAAATCCGGATTTATGGGAACCTCAGCTCCTGTGCCGCCAATGAGTGACCAGATAGGCTGGATTGGTTGATCGGCTGGCGCCTGCTCTCCATCAACCTCCCAATTCCAGTAAGGCAATGCCATATCCGGTGATCCGCTTACGCGCTGTAGGTCCCTTTCAAACCGATAGAGAAACTCCCGGTGCCAAGGAAGAAAACCCGGCCCTCGGTGCGCAAAATTACGTCTGGTTTGAGGGAGATCATTACCAAAGGGTGTGGCTTGGAACATAGCCAATTGGTGCCAGAGAACATAACGATTGTAGGTACTGAGGCCGTCAACAGCACTGAACTCGGCTTTCAACGCAAGGACAGCGGAGATGAAATCAGACTTCTCCGTATCGGTCAGTTCTCGTATTGATTTACGTTCAGCCATATCAAATCACTCATGCTCGTTTCGTTGCTGCAGCTCTAGGAATACACCTCTTGGGAGGAGGATGTTCGGGGTGCTCGGCAATGGCACCAACTCCAAGGGACTATGTGAAAACTGTGTGATTGCCGGGATGGACACGTCACCTGCTTGGGGAAGCGTTTCCTGCATCTCGTGTGCTTGCGTTTTTGATAGCTCCGAAGAAATCGATCGCTGCAATACATCTGGAATTTTCACGTCAGCCATATCTACTCACAAGTAAAATTCATTTTCTATATTGGTCACCCTATTAGCACACCAAGCTGATCGAGACCAATATTCATCCAAGTAATCTGATCCCACTTCATCAAATGAATTAGCTCGTCACTGGTTCAATTGGTTCGGGCTTCTGTTCACGCAGCCACTATCCTTCATGCCACCTCATCGGGCGGCCTTGCTGCCTGTGATTGGATTAAAACTCGTCTTTCACCTAATGATGCCACCACGCAGAACGACCTGTCGCAAGCGAATGGGGACGTGGGAGCCTAGCCGTAATCTGTTTTCAGAGTTAAGTTGCTAGAGATATACTTCTGGAGATTTTTCTATGCAGATTTCAATTGGTACTTTTAACCTCAATAACTTGTTCTCACGCTATAATTTCCAAGCGAAGATCAACGAGGATGTAGAAGAAGAAACCGGAGGAATCACGATGACCTTCGGCGAGGATGACTTCAAAGTTCGCACTTTCAAAGGGCGTCTTGTGAAGGAGAAAGATCCTCGAGACACAGAAACGATTGCCGCGCGCATTCGCGACGTTATGAACGCTGACGTGCTTGCCGTTCAAGAGGTCGAGCACATTCAGATCCTGAAGGATTTCAACCGGTCTCACCTCGGCGGGATGTATCCCCATGTTGCGCTGATCGAGGGCAATGATCCACGTATGATCGATGTTGGGGTTATGTCCAAATTGCCTTTGGGCGCCATCACTTCGCATCAGACCGCGACACATCCGGATGATCCGAACCGTCCTGTTTTCGGACGTGACCTTCTGCAGGTCGAAGTATTGGACGACGCCGGCAACCGTCTGCTGACACTTTATAACACCCACCTCAAAAGCCACTTTGTGCCGTTTGATCAGGATCAGGAAGCTGGCAAGATCGCTGCAAATGCGCGGCGAAGGCGCCAAGCGGAAATCGTGTCTAAGATCATTTCACGGCAGGAACGCCGCGGAGGTAAGTTCGTGCTTTTGGGTGATATGAATGATCCTGAAGACTCCGTTGATCTTGCACCGATGCTGACGGTCGATGGCGAGGCACTCACCAATGGTTTGGAAAACGCGATTGAAACCCGGCCGCCTAAAGCGGAGTCACCGGGACAAGGCAATGGACCAACGTCGCCGCAATGGACGCACCGTTTCAATCCGGATGGACCAGAACCACCGAGGTACGAGCTCTATGACCAAGTATGGCTAAGCCCTGCTCTTTCACCAAAACTGGTTTCCGCTCATATTGATCGACGCACCAAGCACGGCGGTGACGGATCGGATCACGATCCGGCTTGGGTCGTTCTCGAGCTTTAAGAGTCTTGGGTTAAGGGGTTTGCAGAGAATGACGAGCAGTGGGTCACAATGGCGTCGGTGGGATCCGCACATCCACAGCCCAGGTACGACCTTCGAGGACCGCTTCGGAGGCGATGACAGCTGGGATGAATACATTGATCGACTAAAATCGGCTTCACCTTCGATCGAAGCCCTTGGAGTGACAGACTATTTCCGGCTGGACGGGTACAAGAAGGTCAGAGATCGGTGGGAGGCTGGCGAGCTAGAAGGTATAAAGTTTGTCTTTCCAAACATAGAACTTCGGTATGGGATTGGATCACCGAAAGGTTCACCTATCAATTTCCATCTGTTGGTGTCGCCGGAAGACCCTGAGCACATAGACAACATTGAACGTTTTCTGGGATCGTTGACATTCAAGGCCGGCCCGAACCACCAAACATTCCGGTGCAACACGTCTGACATTCAGCGCCTTGGGCGTATGCACAAAGATGATCCAAAACTAGATGACGCGGCCGCTTTTCGTGAGGGTGCCAACCAATTCAAAGTCTCGCCGGATGAATTTCTCAAGGAAGCCCATGCTGAATGGGCCAATCAGATATCGTCTTGGCTCTACGATACACGCCATATTTCGGTGAGCTATGGCCTTCAGTACGAAGGCATAGAGATCGAAACGTTGTCGCCTGGTACCCGCGGGATCGTGTTGCTGCTTCTCTATCTTGCGATTGATACCGACGATGATCGTCCGCTCCTTGTCGACCAACCGGAAGAAAACCTTGATCCAAAATCCATTTACGACGAGCTGGTCGATTTGTTTCGTGCGGCCAAGCTACGGCGACAGATCATCATAGTCACACACAACGCCAACCTCGTTGTGAATACCGACGCGGATCAGGTGATCATCGCAGATTGTGGCACACTCAAAAGCGGGGCGTTGCCGGACATTTCTTACCGTTGTGGTTCGCTCGAAAACGAGACCATCCGTCAGGAGGTCTGCAGTATTTTGGAAGGCGGCGAAGATGCTTTCAAAGACCGAGCTAAGAGGCTGAGGATTAATGGATGACGCGGAGCAAATTTTTTGAGCACAGCCTTTGGGCATTTCAACGTAGAGAACGAAAAGTAGGAGCGCCTAAATTACGCCACCAGACAGTCGTAGCCGGACTTCCCCAATAGCTGGTTTATGACCTGTCGAACAAAGCTCTATATCACCAGGACTTCCGGCACTAAAGAGCACCTTTGACAACCAAATCCGAGAATATAACTAAGATTAGTTGGCTAGGCCGTGTTGACAAAAGGGATTCACAAGTTGATTTGGGCGTGATTCAAGC
>ERZ1740067.1478-NODE-1478-length-16011-cov-11.551955_pt1 | contig 16011 bp, 10 predicted proteins | sample MGYA00581736_ERZ1740067 | MGnify/ENA primary metagenome ERZ1740067 (study PRJEB43018, sample SAMN04849236) | marine metagenome | isolation source: floating plastic debris | place: Pacific Ocean | collected 2008-08-27 | study: EMG produced TPA metagenomics... | reverse complement strand
GACTTTGTTGGGGTTGTGGAAAACGATGCAACGCTCACGAGCACGATGGTTCTCGAAACCGGAGATGTCATTGTCGACCGCGCCGTCGGCGTGGTGAGCGGCGGTGCTGCTTCTGGGGATGTCTTGTTCGCCTACGAATTCTCGGTCAATCGTCCTGGGTTTTGGGACATTGATTCCTTCGAAGTGGTCCTCGACAACTCAGGTGTTGTGAACACGATTGTCGATCTGTCCCAACAATTGCCTTTTGGCACTCCAACGATGGACACAACGCCGACGGATGGTCCGGACAGCCTTGTCGGTTCCGACGGCGCGGATACGCTTTCGGGCGAGCAGGGCAATGACACGATAGAAGGTGGTGGCGGCAACGACGTGATAGATGGGGGCGCAGGTACTGATACTGCGGTCTTTGACGGCCAGCAAAATAGTCACACGGTTACGATCACGCCGACCGGCACGACAGTAGAAGACCGTCGGGAAGGATGCGCCGGTACAGATAGCCTTACCGACATCGAACTGATCTCATTTGGCGAGCCATCGTCGGGTGAGGCATTTGACATACAGCAATTTGGCGGTGCTGCGCAGCTGACGGCGGAAGAGCTTGAGGCGATCATTGAATTGTATATCGCCTATTTCAACCGTGCCCCTGATGCTGTGGGCTTGAATTTCTGGGCGACCGCTTTTGCCAATGGTACATCACTGGATCAAATGGCTGAGCTTTTTGCGCCGCAACCAGAAACGATTGCGGCCTATCCACCCGGAACGTCAACGCTCGATTTTGCCACGACGGTCTACAACAACGTGCTTGGCCGAACACCCGACGACGATGGATTAGCCTTCTGGGTTGGTGCACTGGACAGCGGTGGGGTGACCCGGGACAGCTTTATCCGGGAGGTGATTAAGGGAGCCAAAGCGCCGATCCCGCCCGATGTTGACGAAGACTTCATTGCGCAGCAAGAGGCAGATCGCGCCTATTTGGAAACCAAGACCGATATAGGCGCATATTTTGCGGTGCATCTGGGGATGTCAGACCGGGACAATGCAATCACAGTGATGGACTTGTTCGACGGGTTTGCGGTCACGGAAATTGACGCACGCAATCAAGCGGATGCTTTTTATCAGGAGGCATTGGATCCTGTGACTGGTGAGTTCCTATTGCCACTCGTCGGGGTGCTGATCGATGACTTTGACCCTACAGACGTGATTTAGTGGCCAGGACTTAGGTACGTCGCCCTTCACGCAGCCATGCAGCAAGGATGAGGAACGACGCCAGCAACAGCGTAAGCCATCCCGGCATAAGCGGCGTCTGAGTGACATCCATCGTTTCAAACGCTTCGCGTGGGGTGATGCCCAGCCAACCGCGACCCGCCGCTGGGCGACCCTCACCGACCGCACGGATCGTGGGAACACCGTCTTCCAGACGACGGACACCACCGCGTGTGGCATCAATAGTCGCCTCCAGAGCACTGCCGCTGGCAATCGTTTCCTCGAACTCTTTTGGTGCTGCTGGTCCAAGACCCACTACGGCACTGGCGTCGCCTTCGGTCAGCCTATAGAGACCAATTTCTGGTCCAGTGTACGACGCCTCAAACCGACCGGGCGTGGCCTCTTCCAAAGTGATTTCTTCTTCGGTGCCATCTGGGCGAGTGATTGTGACGGCGCCAACGGTTTCATCCAGCGTTCTACGAATGATCCGCATGGTTTGACCGGTGGGTTCGGCCCAAAGCGCTTCCTCTTCAAGTTCGGGCTCTTTCATCATCCAATGCGCCAGTCGACGCAAAAGGTCGAGTTGTGGCCCGCCGCCCTCGAATCCGCGGGACCAAAGCCAAGCGTGATCCGACGCAATGAGCGCAACCCGGCCTTCCCCGACGCGGTCCAGAACAAGCAAAGGCTTGTTGTCAATGCCGCTGAGCACAACATCGCCGCCAATAGGTTCGACCTCAATCTGTCGCATCCAACGGCCCCAGGTGTCGGCCCCGGTGAGGCCTGCCGTTACCGGGTGTCGTTCACCCAGATCAGTGATACTTGGTTGAAAGCCGCGTTCGATGACGCGTGCGGTGGGTTCTGCGGGCAGAATATCGGCCAGAGGTGAGCGGTAGATGCTGTCCGCACTCGCGAAGTCAGGCCCGGCCGCCACAAGAACGGCACCACCCTCTTCGACATAGCTGCGCACATTGTCGAGGTAGATTGCGGGCAGGATTCCGCGGCGTTTGTAGCGGTCAAAGATGATGAGGTCGAAGTCTTCGATCTTTTCCAAGAACAGCTCGCGCGTTGGAAAAGCGATCAGGGACAATTCTGTGACTGGCACACCGTCCTGTTTTTCCGGCGGTCGTAGAATGGTAAAATGCACAAGATCGACCGAGCTGTCGGATTTCAACAGGTTCCGCCAAGTGCGTCCACCGGCATGCGGTTCCCCGCTAACAAGCAGCACGCGCAGCCGGTCGCGCACGCCATTGATTTGAACCAATGCGGTGTTGTTACGATCGGTCAATTCGCCTTCGGCTTCTGGCACAGTGAACTGGATCACGTTCAACCCGCCATGCGGCAGGGTGATCGGCAGATCAATGTCTTGCCCAATCGGCATTTCAAACCGCTGCGGGTCTTCGCCGTCCACCGAGATGTCGATGACGGTGCCTTCGGTTGGTGGAGCCGCGCCATCATCCTCAATGCGAAGGGTCAGCGTTACTGGTTCCCCAAGTATTGCGAAGGCTGGAGCGTTTTTGACGATCAGCCGGCGGTCCCAATCGGCTTCCTTGCCGGTAAGAAGCAAGTGCAGGGGCGCAGGCAAATCGGGGGTGCGTTCAACATCATGCAACCGACCGTCGCTTAGCAGGAAAACCCCTGCAATCCGCCCACGCGGTTCTTCTGCCAGGGCGTCAGATACAGCCGACATGAGCAAGGTGCCAGTGTCACCTTCACCATCGCCAACTTCAATCCGGCGGATTTCTGTGTTCGGTCGCGCGTTTAGCTGCGCCGCCAGGGCGACCGAGGCATTCGTGGTGTCGTTGAACCTCTCGCCCAGTGTTTGACTCGCGCTTTTGTCTTCGACGATCAGTACGATATTGGTCAAAGGCGCGCGATCCTCGATTTGGTAGGACGGCTGTGCCAAAGCCATCAGTACCACCAAGGCCGCCAACGCGCGGAGCGCCCAACCTTGCAAGCCGCGCCAAAGCGCCAGCCCGATGCCGGCCGCTGCCAGTGTGGCAAGGATGGCGATGATTACCCAAGGCAACAGGGGGTCAAAGACTACGCTGCCGGTCATCACTGGCCCAATCTGTCAAGAAGTGCAGGCACGTGAACCTGATCAGATTTGTAGTTTCCGGTCAGCACGTGCATCACGAGGTTCACCCCAAATCGATAGGCAATCTCGCGCTGCCGCTCTCCAGAATAGCCGCGACCAATTGGATAAAGTGCGTTGCCTTGGCGGTCCATTGCCCAAGCAGAGGCCCAATCGTTGCCACCGATAACCACTGGCGTGACATTGTCGTTGAGGTTGCGGAACGGCATGCCTTCGACCAATTCCGCGTCGGGTGGCGCAGCTTCGACCCACACATCACGGCTGTTGTGGCGCCCGGGGAAATCCTGGATCAGGTAGAAAGTCCGTGTCAGGACATGGTCGGTTGGAATGGGTTCCAGAGGGGGAATGTCCAGCGGGGCTGCAAGTTGCTGTAATTTCCGCCCGTTTGGACTGCCCGTGCCAAAGCGCGCGATGTCGGCATCCCGCGTGTCAAACATGATCATGCCGCCGGAACGAAGATATGTGTTCAGCTTGGCATAAGCTTCAGCAGAAGGCGTCGGTTGATCGGGCGTGATCGGCCAATAGAGGAATGGGAAAAATGCGAGTTCATCGGTTTCCAAATTGACTGCTACGGGGTCGGCGGGTTCGACCGAGGTTCGGAAGAACAGTGTTTCTGACAAGCCGCGCAAGCCGTCTTGCGAGACTTGATCAAGCGTGTCATCTCCAGTGACCACGTGCGCAAAGGTGACCTCGGCCGTGGTGGTCAGTGCGAATATATCGTCTTGCGACTGCGCTTGTGCTGTTGTGACGGGCATCAAAAGAGCTGCCAAAATCAAGCCTGCGGCAGTTGTGGCCCGCGGGCCTGAAAGGCGTCCCGAAAGGAAAAGGGATGCAACAATGTCGGCCAGAAGAAGTGCAATCGCCGTCGCCAATAGCCACCCGGCAAGTGGTGTTTCTTCGGATTGGGTCAGCCCCTCTACCGATATGTTTGATGGCCAAGTGGCAGGTGTCAGTGCAGCATCTGCAGACAGCACATTGCGCGCCAAGGCGCGGTCTTGGCTTTGGTAAAGCCCGGGCCTTAGGTCTGCATTCAGAGGAGCGGCGACAAGATTTTCGCCAGTGACCCCTGGCAAGGTGCTGCCATCGCTCAAGGCGCCGAATGCGTCAAGCACCATGTTTGGCTGCCAGATCGTACCGGCGAGGTCTTCGGCGCTGGGCTGGGCAGAAGACCCCGCCGCAATTGCCAGGCGCTCCAGCATCTGAACAAAGAGACCGGACAGTGGCAAAGACGACCATTCGGCATTGGCCGTGACATGGAACAGGATGATTTGCCCCTGACCCACAGCCTTACGTGTCACCAATGGTGTGCCGTCTGTGAGCTGAGCAATCACGCGTTCGGCCAAAGCAGGATCGGGCTGGGCCATCACCTGGGCGGTCACTGTGACGTCGCTTGGGATCTCCAGACCAAAAAATGGGCTGTCTTCTGCAAATGTCGCGAGCGATTTCGGTTCGCCCCAGCTCATCGCTCCGCCAACGCTGCGGCCACCGGCGCGCAGGCGCACGGGCATAAGAGGGTCTTCGTCCTCTCGGCTGATGTCGCTTGCAGCCAAGCGCGGCCCCGCAAAGCGCAGAAGGATGCCACCATCTTCCAGCCACGCGAGCACAGCATCTTGTTCAGCCAACCCCAAAGTTGCCACGTCTGCGAGGCCGATCACATCGGGGTTGGCCGGGATCACATCCATCAACGCCCCATTAAGCAGGTCGGCGCTGGGTTCCAAGGCCTTTTCAAGATAGTGGAGCGGCGACAAGAGCTGCAGGCCTTCACGGTCTTCGCGCCCTGCAATAAGTGCGACCTCACGGCGGCGCAGGCTGTCATCCGGCAGTGTGGTTGCGCCAGCGCTGCGGTTGCCTTCAATCTCAAACCGCGTGATGCGCGCGCGGAGCTCAGACGGCAAGGACAACGCTGTTTCCGTCATCGCCTCACCAGCCTCAAACGTTGCAGTCGCGCGTGCAAGGACCGCAGGGTTGCCGGCGGGGTCGCGACCTTGCGCGAGGATCGTGATCTCACGCTCGTTGTCCGTTTGCGCTCGCACGGCATTCAAAACGATGTTGCCGTCCTCGAACCTAGCCGGGGACAAGCCCAATATGGTTTGGCCCGCTTGAAATACGGTGACGGTTCCGCGGGATTCCAGTTCTGACAACAAGGTTGCGCGGCTGTCGCGCGCCAGACCATCAGAGAGCCAGTAAGTGTCAAACGCGCCTTCAGGTAAGAGAGACAGAGCTCGTTCGACGCTGTCGGAGCCTGGTTCCCATGGTTCAGGCGTCAAGCCCACCAGACGTGCACGCAAATCGTCGGCGGCTTGAAACGTCACTGGTTCCGGTGCGCTGAGTTTCACCAAAGCAACGCGTTTGTCGTCGCGCGACGCTTGCGCCAATAGCCCGTCAAGTGCCTGTGTGCGGGCGCGCCAACTCGCAGCGCTGGCCCATGACCCGTCCATGACCACCAGCAAAGGCGCATCGTTCGCGGCGATATCATCGGTTTGTGGGTTCAGGATGGGCCCGGCCAGGCCGATGATCAGCGCGGCGACAGCCAACATCCGCAGTAGCAACAACCACCAAGGTGTGCGGTCACTGACCTGGTCGTCGTCTTTCAGGCCCAATAAAAGAACGACGCCCGGAAACAATCGTTTGATCGGCGCTGGTGGAACCGCCCGCAGGATCAGCCAAAGGATCGGCAGCGTGAGAAGCGCCAGCAAAAGCCAGGGGGTCGCAAAGCCGATTCCGAAAAGCGTCATCCGTGGGCCCCATCCATCGCGCGGTATATCCAAAGCAACGCAGATTGCGCGCTATCACTTGTGTGGTGACAGAGATGTTGCCAGCCAGTTAATCTCGTCAGCTGCTCCAGCCTGTCTTTGCGCTCTGCCAAACGATCTAGGTATCGCGATCGCAAATCGCCAGCTTTGAGCGTTTCATGCACAAATCCGCCGCCGACGCTTTGAAAGATGGTGCGTCCATCGAAGGGAAAGAATTCTTCACTCGGATCGAGGATTTGCACCAATGCTCCGCGTACACCGCGATCTGCAGCTTTGGTCAGCGCCGCCTCGACTGGCGCAGGATCGCCCAAGAAGTCTGAAAAGAAGATCGCGCGCGATTGGGGGATCATACCTCGCGCTTCGGGTTCGGCGTAATCATCGCCGTGATCAACCGACAGCATCTCGGCCAATCTCGTGATCTGCGCTTGCCCGCGTCGGGGGGGTAAATCGAAACCGGTCAGTCCAACACGTTCGCCGCCACGTATCAGCAAGATCGAGCTGGCCAGTGCCAATGTTCGTGCGCGATCCGCTTTTGACGGTAGGTTTTCATCGGACGCAAACCGCATGGACGCTGCTTGATCAACCCAAAGGATCACGCTTTGCGCGATTTGCCATTCCCTTTCACGCACAAACTGCGTGTCGCTGCGCGCAGATCGACGCCAATCGATATCTCGAAGGGCGTCCCCTTGTTGCATCGGGCGGTATTGCCAAAAATCATCGCCCAGCCCCGAGCGTCGCCGCCCGTGATCTCCAAGCAAGACAGTCCCCGCCAGGTGTTCTGCCCGCGCGAGAAGTGCCGGCAGTTTTGCGGCTTCCTCTTCCGAGCGTTGGCGAAGGGCGGTTATGGCTGTCACGCAGCGGCCTCGGTGGCCACCATCCCGGTTGCGATATCGTCAATCAGAGCACCAAGGTCTTCACCGCGTGCCCGCGCGGAGAAGGTCAGTGCCATGCGGTGGGTCAGAACGGGTCGCGCCATATTGATCACGTCCTCCGGTGCAGGTGCCAAACGCCCTTCAAGTAGCGCTCTGGCACGTACCGTGAGCATCAAAGCCTGCGCTGCCCGCGGGCCAGGACCCCAGGCCACGGTGTCTTTGACGCGTTCCCCTGCGAGAGCATCGTTGGGGCGGAATGCCCGCACCAGATCGAGCACCATTTCGACAACGGCATCACCCACGGGCATCCGGCGCAACAGTTTCTGGGCGGCGATCAGCTCATCCGCAGTGAACACTTCGTACGCTTCAGCCTCTTCTGCGCCCGTTGTTGCGAGAAGGATTTCTTTCTCAGTCGTCCGGTCCGGGTATTGAACGTCAATCTGGACAAGGAAACGGTCCAACTGCGCTTCGGGTAGAGGATAGGTGCCCTCTTGCTCAATCGGGTTCTGCGTTGCCAAAACGTGGAAGGGCGCATCCAGCGGACGCGTCTCACCCGCCACCGTTACAACCTTTTCCTGCATCGCCTGCAACAATGCCGATTGCGTTCTTGGGGACGCTCGGTTGATTTCATCTGCCATGAGCAGCTGGCAAAAGATCGGGCCCTGGATGAATTTGAACTCCCGGCTGCCATCGGCGCCCGTTTCCAAAACCTCTGAGCCGAGGATGTCGGCAGGCATCAGGTCCGGTGTGAACTGCACGCGACTGCCGTTTAGACCCATTACGGTAGACACCGTTTCCACCAATCTGGTCTTTCCCAATCCGGGCAGACCGATGAGCAGACCATGACCACCGCACAAGAGAGAGGTCAGCGTCAGGTCGACCACACGTTCTTGCCCGATGAACCGCCGAGTGATTGCCGTCTTGGCCTGCGCCAGCTTGTCTTCCAGCGCTTCGATCTCTGCCACCAAATCTTCGGCATCGGCCATGACGTCACTCCCTTGCGGATTATCTTCAATCCATGAAAGTGTAACGCGCAGGGGCAAAATGGCAAAAGCAATGAGCGCACAAGATCGTGTAATTCCGTCCGCAGAAGGCATCGCTGCCTCAGTTCGCGCCACCAAAGGCAAAGGAATGCCGCCGGTGCACCTATGGAACCCACCATTCTGCGGAGATCTGGATATGCGGATCGCACGGGATGGAACTTGGTTTTATCTTGGAACACCCATCGGCAGGTTTGAGCTTGTAAAGCTGTTCTCCTCCATCTTGCGCAAGGATGGAGACAAATACTTCCTCGTTACTCCTGTCGAAAAGGTGGGTCTGACCGTCGATGACGCGCCGTTCGTGGCCAACGATTTTGAGGTGTCAGGCCGTGGCGAAGAACAGGTGCTGACTTTCTTTACCCATGTCGGTGATTTGGCAGTGGCCGGTCTCGACCATCCGATCCGGGTCGAACGAGACCCCGAAACAGGAGAGCCGTCACCCTACATTCTGGTTCGCGCAAATCTGGAGGCACTCATTGACCGCAAAAGTTTTTACCGACTGGTCGACTGTGGTGCACATCACGACGGCTGGTTCGGGGTCTGGTCAAGCGGCACGTTCTTCCAGATCATCCCGTCTGACGAATTACCCGACTAATCAGGTATCAGGCAAAGCAGGACGCCAACATGATACCAGCGAAGCTCGCTCCTTTCGTCTTCGGTTTTCTGGTCTCTGGCATGATGTCCTGCCTCGCGTCTTTCGTGGCCACGGTCAAAGCGCTCGGATTTGTTGACAACCTTTTGGGTCTTTGGCTGCCCGCCTGGTTTCTGGCGTGGGCGGTCGCCTTTCCAACCATCCTCGTGGTGGCCCCTTTCGTGCGCCGATTTGTGGATCGAAACACACGCAAAGCGCCGTGATTGCTCTTTCCCGTCCCTGCATGGCTTTGTGTCGAGACCTGCCACGTTTAATCGACAAACGTGCATGGAAGTTGCGAAGATCATGCAACGTTAAGCGCCGTGTAAGAGCCAACCAGACGTCTGCAAAATGCCAAGAAATTATACATACCTTTTGAAAGTGCGGTGATTTTCCGACAAACGATGCACTAGTCGATGAATTGATGTGTTTCCAATGATTTGTCTCTGCCACGCACGCATCGACCCGGGCATCGTGCGACCTCGCGTGGAGCGTGGACTGGCGATGTTGGGCAAACATTGGCGTCTCAGTCGCAGGTAAATGAGGGCAATACGCTTTGACAGTGAAATCTGTTCTGATCGTTGCTGATTTTGCCTGCATAAATGGCGGACAAGCAAAGGTCGCCATCGACAGTGCTGTGTTGCTGGCGGATGAAGGAATTGACGTCACTTACTTTGCCGCCGTTGGCCCAGCTGACCCGTTGCTCGAGCATCCGAACATCTCGGTTGAGCTTCTAGGTCAGAATGACATCCTTGCAGAACCATCCCGGTTTAAAGCCGCTGTAAGAGGCATATGGAACGGCAGCGCGCGCAAACGTTTGATCGAGGTGGCAAAGAGGTTTGATCCGGAAACGACGATCCTTCATTGCCACGGTTATGCTAAAGCTTTGTCACCGTCGATTGGCCCCATTCTCACTGATGGGCCGCTTGCCGCTGTTTACACAATGCACGAATTTTTCTTAGCGTGCCCAAACGGTGGTTTCTTTGACTATCCAAAAAACACCATTTGTAATCGCAAGGCTCTTGGGTTCGATTGTTTGACAACAAATTGTGACGTCCGTCACCCTGCTCACAAAGCCTGGCGTGTGTTGCGGCAAGCGGCAACTTGGGGTCCTGGGTGCATGCCGCGTCGTATGCAAGATATTATATATATATCTGAAACACAGCGTCAGGTGCTTTTATCCTATCTATCACAGGGATCACGACTTCACTATGTCCCAAATCCAATCGCGCGACCAAAAGGGGCAAGTATAGACGCTGCAAAAAACGACATTTTCCTTTTTGTTGGGCGACTTAACCCAGAGAAGGGTTGCGTGATGTTTGCTGAGGCTGCTCGTCGCTTAGGTGTGGAGGCGGTTTTTGTCGGAGACGGCGCGCAATCAGAGGCAATTCGCGCGGTAAATCCAGATGCGAATATCCTTGGGTGGCAATCACCAGAGGAAGTGCAGGTCTGGCTGCGCCGGGCCCGTGCTCTTGTTTTTCCCAGTTTGTGGTACGAAACATTCGGACTGACAGCGTATGAGGCATTGGCCCAGAATGTGCCGGTTGTTTGCGGAACGTGGACTGCAGCTGCCGAGGCCATTGTGCATGGCAGGACCGGCGTGTTGTACGGGAGCGCAGATGTCGAAAGCCTAACCGATGCGATGGATCAAGCCGGACATATGACATTCGATCAATCTTCGGTCGCATTGGATGAACTTTCGCCGGCAGCGCATCGAATCCGCCTCCTTGACTGCTACAACGCCGTGCTTCGCGATAGAGTGTGACTGACAAAATGATGGTTAACGCAGACCCACTGCGGCAATACAATATGCTCAATTCTTGAGCGGGTTCTTGCCGTTGCACAGTTTCTTCTCACATACACGAACGTGGCGCCAAATTTGGCAGTATCAGAATGGGAAAACGCTGCTACGCTTTTATAATGGGCAATGCGGTTGATCTCTAAGTGACGTCAAAGAAAGACAATCATTCATCGATTGCCGGTGAAAGCTAAGCAAGCCGCGGAAACAAAGACACTGGAACATCGAAAACCATGGTTTCTATCAATCACTGCGTGCGCCAAAGGCTGCTCTAAAGGATTGTTCTATTAGATGCTCATTATAATGCACGTATATCGATAAAATGCTGAATATAATAAAGAAAATTCATCAACGTTCTATAGACATAACTCTTCCGCAAAGATTTGTTTTTCATCACGTGCCGAAATGCGGAGGTACGTCAGTAGGGAGAGCGCTACGAAAGCGGTATCTACTTTCACAAGGAACAGTGAAGCCGGATGAGAGCTTTTGGGCGTATGAATCTATTAATGGAAATTATAAAAAGGATCAGATGCTTATTGATGTCGCCGCCTTTCGCGAACAATTATTTTTATACCTTCTTTACGACGACGTGCGGGGGATTGCGCTCCATGTTCCATTTTCAGACATTGCCTATGAAAACTTCTCACATAAATATAAGTTTATTACTGTTCTGAGAGAGCCAGTTTCACGCTTTATCTCACATTATTTTTGGAGTTATATGAGAGCCAATGATCATGCAAGAATTGAAGAAGAGCTTGATCAGTTCCTAGAGACTCCGCGCGCACGTCGAATGGGTGCAAGTTACGTTGAATACTACTCCGGTCAACCAACAGCGCCCGACTTATCGGAGCCATATCTCATTGAGAAATCAATTTCAAATCTGCAAAACAGGTTTGCGCTTGTTGGCAGCCTTGATGATTTGACGGATTTTAGACATCAATTGAAGAAACAAATTGGGGTAAGCGTACGCTTTGGGCGCGAGAATAACTCAAAACGGATACAACAAGAAGTGACTGGAACTGTCATGTCTACGCTGCGCGAGCGCCTGAACGAAGTTTGCGCACCTGACATTGCAGTTTGGAGGTCCGTGTTTGGAGATAATGGTCGACTTGGCTAGTCATGAAACACAAGGGCCGCCAGTCCGATTGCGAAAGCTCATAAGCTGGGGCCTTATTGGTCAAGCAACATATATTCTCAGCCAGTTCATTGTGCTTTTGGCGTTGGCCCGGCTATCGACAGTTGAAGCTGTGGGTGCTTTTGGATTGGCGAGTGCAATTTCTTTGCCCATCGTATTTTTTTTCAATCTAGGGTTGAGAATTAATTGGGCGACTGACATCGAAGAGGAATATAACTTTTCAGATTTTCTGATGCTCCGAACGATTGCGTGCTTACTTAGTTATGCGCTTATTATTGTTCTAGGCATGCTATTCTTGGAAGGGCTTACTCTTTCACTGCTGCTGGTATTTGGTTTGGCCAAAACAATTGAACTATACAATGATTTTTTCTATGGAGTATTTCAAAGGGTTGACGCCATGCGGCTTGTGGCCCGATCTCAAATGACTCGAGGCATTCTAAGTTCAGTTGGCTTTGGTGCGGTCCTGTACCAATCTGGCTCTGTGACCGCGGCATTCTTTGTCCAACTCGTGGTTTGGACGATTGTCGCGTTTCTTATAGATCTTCCAAAGGCCAAGTCGCTAGCACAGCGCGGGCGGAGACCCGTTCCTGCAAAGTGGGAGAATATTCTTGTGCTTGCAAGGACCTCATTGCCGTTGGGAGTAAATGGTGGATTGGCTGCTGTGCAAAGCAACATACCACGCTATGCAATCAGCTTTTGGCTGGGTCTTACTGCTGTTGGTCACTTCACTGTGGTATCATATGCGATGCAAGCAATGAATATGCTATTTCATTCGGTGTCATCATCCGTCCAATCGAGGATAGGTGTATATATCTCAAAACGGCAAAGAGCTGCTTTCTACAGATCCTTGACAAAGTTGATTACAATATCGTCTATTATTGGAATAGCAGTGTCTGTGATAGGTTTCATTTTTGGTGACACGCTACTTACAATTTTTTTTGGACAAGAGTATGACGGATTTGGGGCTGTCCTTAGTGCCTTATTGATAGCTTCAACTGTTCATGCCATTTTGCTTTTTCTTCAGGTTTGTATTCTGGCGAATCGACAATTCTATGCGGTTATGATAGTGCGCATGATATTTCTCGTAGTTATGCTTGTCACTTGTGCAACCGCAGCTGCCATTAGTGGTTTAATCGCCGTGTCTATTGCGATAATCATAACATTGGTTTTGCAGGCGTTCGCACTTTTTGCTTTGGTGCGAAATATCTCCTTTCCCTAGAGTTTTACGATTCTCTGGAAAATGTTGAAGTTTTTACAGCAGAGACAAGAGTATTAGGTCTTGCGCGCGCGAACAAGCACGCATTTTTGGCTTCGTGAAAGTACCGTAGATGAGCTACCCTACGAACGGGGAATCAATGACGCCAACCAAAGGCATGAGAAATTCCCCATCTAGATTGGATGAAGCGTTCTCAAACATTGAGTCGATTTCGTTTATAGCAGCATTTGTGCTTGCAAAGCTTCCGTCGTATAAATCCATGACTACGGAGGCATTTTGCACATTTGACATCCCCAAAGTGACGGCAAAGTAGGCACCAAGGTCAATCTTGGTTGATAAGAAGTCTTTGTCTATTTCCTTTTGAATTTGTATGCCAGGCGCTAATTCAGGTGAAGTTTCAGCGTCAACGCCATGAAGTATCTCAAGAATGAAATCATTCCGTAGAACCTCACCGCTTTCGAGTGCCTCTGCCCAGAACATTAATCCATCATAATCTGGCGCCCGTCCAAGAACGTTATGATACACCTCAGCTATAAATTGGAGATCATGACTTAAGCCAGAATAGATTTGCTGGGTTTCTGGTTGAGATGCGAATTCATCAACGATGTCTTCCAATGACATGCCGTCCGCGTAAGCTGTTGCCCAAAAAGATAAACCTAAGGCATCAGGAGCACGATTAAAATACGCAATATAGATCCCAATAAACGACTCAAGCGTGTCTGCGTCGAGTTGCGTGTGCCCTGTGAATTCTCGAAGATCTAGTGAGTCCTCTCGGGCCAATCGTTCATTGTCAAAGTATAGGAGCTCAATATCTCTGAGTGCGATTGGCGCAGCACCATTTGAGGTGCGGTCCATGATCTCAATGCCTTGCATACTCAAAGAGACTGTGTAGCCCGATTGTGACCCAGGCATTAAAACGCTATCGACACCTCCGCCGCCGTCAATTAACTGCATGCCTTCAACTGCGATAAACTGATCCGAGGTGTTTGAGCCGAGCATGAGTGGGCCGATAACTGGTTCACTATTTGCACTTACAAATGTTTCTGTTCTCTGGCTGCTATCTGTTACAGTGACACGCACCGCCAACTCTGCGTTGAGGTCTTGACTTGTCACGATGTACGTATCGGTTGTCGCGCCCTCTATTGGATTCCCGTCTCGCATCCATTGAAATGATACAGCACCTGGATCCGGGTAGGAGGCTGCGTCGCTTGCCATTATTTCTGCGTTTAAAGTTCGCCCAACGAACGGAATTCCGTTGATCTGAACGCTCTCGACCCTGACTTCAACCGTGGGTGCAGGAGCGCTTCTATCGTTGTCTTCGTCGCGATTTTGACTTTCCTCGCCCTCTTCGGGTGGCGAGACGCCAATTGGGTCTTCTTCCCGGTCATCTACTGGCACGACCTCTTCGTCAGTAGGTGTTTCTTGGTCTGGCTGTACTACGGGATCAGGTTCTGCATCATCGTTAGATTGGTCGATTTCAAGGTCACCATCAGGCCCTGTTGCGTCTTGTGACGTTTCTGTTTCGTCAATCTCGGATTCCGCTGGTAGGTCTGGATTCTCGTTAGATGGATCCTCGGAGTTGTCCGATGGTATTTCATCACTATCGCCTGTGCTGCCGTCTTCCGGGCTGCCGTCCGCATCTTCAGTCGGTTCACTGACGTCGGAATTTTCGGTCGGTGCAGGAACGTCCGGTTCGTCGGTTGGTTCACGGACCTCGGGGTTTTCGGTCGGCACAGGGATTTCTGGTTCTACTGTCGGTTCGTCTGTGCCAATATCTTCGGCTGTATCAGGAGTGTTGGTTGGCTGTTCTTCTATAGGTTTAGTTTCAATGGTACCGCGCTCGTCGGCACCAATCAGATTGGATACATTCGTTGGATTGTCGTAGACAATATTGTCAATAAGTGAAATTTGGGTTGCCCAATCCAAATCGACAAGACGAATGCCGTATTGTCCATTGTTATAGACCGTATTTCCCTGAATAGTTACGTCATTGAATGTGCCTAGCTCCGAGTCCCACTTATGGCGGTAGATAAGGATGCCAAATGTTTGGTTGCTATGAATCTCATTATCGTAGATTCGAATGCCATCAATGACAGGATTTGTGGGATCTCGGTCAGATTCCCGGGCTAGGACCAATCCGTACCGTGCATTGTAAATGACATTATCATATATGTCGACGTTCTTAATTGCGCGGCTTGCTGCATCAACATAGATGCCAAAATGCTCAATATCATGAATTAGATTATTATGAATGCTGCCGTTAATGACACCAAGTTTAATGTCGATGCCGAACTGTTCAGTATTATGGACATGGTTTCCAAATATCTTGAATCCGTTGACACCACCACCAACAGTAATTGCCTCATTGCCCCCATCGGGTTCGTTCGTACGCGATACATTATTATTTGAAATAACAATATCAAAAAGACGGTACTCGTCAGCAGGAATGGTTTGCCCCATGATGAGACCTGCAGCATAAATACCAGAGTTGCCAGTGTGATATACAATGTTATCATCAATAATGATATCACGCTCGCCTTCAACAGAGCCTTGAATATATATACCATCAGTATGTGCGTTTTGTATATCTAGTCCGCGTACTTCAATATGGCTTTGTCCGTTTATTTCAATGATGCCACGGCCAGATTGGTCTTGCCCATCAATGATTGGTCGAGTTGCATTGCCTGGCCAGCTTTCAATAACAATCCTATTCCCTGGCTCTCCAGAAGACCTCACATCGAATTGTGAGTATATGCCCTCTTTAATGTATACTGTGTCGCCTGGACCTGCTGCGTTCACGGCGGCTTGGATCGTCAGAAAAGGATTATCCTCGGCACCGGAGTTTGTGTCACTGGCCGCCTGGTGGTTTTGATCAACAAAAAGAACTGTCATGCTGGCTCTCGGGTTCGGGTCTAGGTGTTGTCGTAAACCACTATGTTTTCACCACGAACCGTGGCGCAACTATGACTGGAACATGGCTCCTTATTGTAGGCTGTAAGTTTCAAATCGCTTAGCGGCGGTTTCAATTCTGGCGATAAGTTGCTTGCCAGCTGCGTAATGATTCAAAATCATTTAGGCACTGCTGTTTTGTTGTGCAGAAAATGACGACACCGTACAAAATTGATAAAGGAATGGGCATGTGATTAATTTGTGAGCGGCTTAAACATCCTTTCAAATTATGTAGTGACGTTGATTTTTTGAACATCTTTGTTTGCGCGATCCTGTAAAAAATTCAGATTCACTATCAAATACGAAAATTGTCAGAGGGCGA
>ERZ1740067.1475-NODE-1475-length-16041-cov-8.808583_pt1 | contig 16041 bp, 16 predicted proteins | sample MGYA00581736_ERZ1740067 | MGnify/ENA primary metagenome ERZ1740067 (study PRJEB43018, sample SAMN04849236) | marine metagenome | isolation source: floating plastic debris | place: Pacific Ocean | collected 2008-08-27 | study: EMG produced TPA metagenomics... | reverse complement strand
TCGAACTGCTTGGGCGCGCGCACCAGCTGCATCGCACCATTGTCGGCGTACATGTGGCTCAGTTCGACCTCGGGGTAGTCTTCGCCCACCCGTGTCACGACCTCGCGCCAGAGGATGCCGCTTTCCATCACGTTGGCCTTCTCCATCGAGCAGACCTTCTTGTTGCGCCGCATCGCGAGTTCAAAGGCGGAGCGGGCGGCGCGCTCGATCTCGGATTCCGTGTAGCGTTGGGTGTTGATGCCAACGCGCTCGTTGCCTTCCTCGATGATGCCGCGCGGCTCACCGAAATAGACACCCGATGTCAGTTCGCGCACGATCATGATGTCGAGACCGGCCACCACGTCCTTTTTCAGGGACGAGAAATCCGCCAGCGCATCAAAGCACTGGGCGGGGCGCAGGTTGGAAAACAGGTCCATCTCCTTGCGCAGACGCAACAGGCCACGCTCGGGTTTTACCGAGAAATCCAGATCGTCATATTTCGGGCCACCGACGGCACCCAGCAGCACTGCATCCACCTCTTGCGCTTTGGCCATCGTGTCGTCGTGCAGGGGCACGCCATGGGCGTCATAGGCCGCTCCGCCCACGAGGTCCGTCGACACGTCAAACGGCATGTCGCGCTTGTCGCCGAACCAGTCGATGACGCGCGTCACCTCGGCCATAACCTCGGGGCCGATGCCGTCGCCGGGCAGGATCAAAAGCGTGGGTGTGGACATGGGGCGCGCTCCTTGTTTTGCTTGGGAGTTCGCCTACTCGGGCAGGGCCGGAATGGCAAGGTCCACCCAGACCAGCCGGTGCCGGCTGGCGGTCGTCACCATGTCCGCGATGCGGCTTTCGTCACCCGGCCAGACCACCTGCTGGCCAGTGATCCGCCAGTGGGTGGAGGGCAGGACATAGCTGACCCGCAGGTCGCCCGGCAGGGGGTCTGTCCAGTCGACGGTGTCGGTGCCGCGCGCACTCTCGGGTGCGGTGTTCTGCAGGCGCGGGTCGGCCAGCAGGTCGCGGATCGCCTGCTTGCGCCCCTGACCGTCGACCGGGTCCAGATTTGCGTCGCCTGCGAGGACAAAGGGGCCGGGCGGAGGGGTGCCCACGACACCGTCCAGAAGCAATTGCCATAGCCGGATTTCGTCGTGGTTGCGGCGGCCATTGCGGTCCTCGGGACCGTCAAAGACGGGGGGCGACGCGTGAAACACCATGAGGTCCACACGCCCCTCGGGCAGCACGATGGGCACAACCCAGTGCCCGGTGGTCGACAACCGTTGCGCCGCGCGCGCCTCGGCGCTGGGAAAGGGGGCTCCGTTGACTTCGGGCAGCAGCGCGCCGGGGATGTCTTCCCACAGGATGCCGGACAGGTCCTGTACCTGATCGGCGAGGACGGGATAGCGCGACAGCACCGCCATGCCGCCCTGCCCGGTGAAACGGCCATAGCCTTGCGCGTCACGCGGCCCGCCCAGCAGACCGTCACCGTCCATATCCAACCCTGTGGCAAGCCCGGTATTGGGGCGCAGGGCAAAGGCGTGGGGGTATCCCGCGGCCTTGGCCAGCCGCGTCAGCGCGGCACCCGTCAGGTCATAGTCGATGCCCTGCAGGGCGATCACGTCGGCATTGGCATGAGACAGCACACCCAGCACGGCGGTGATCTGCGGGTCCTCCCCGCGCGCCAGGTCACGCAACAGCAGGCCCGGACCCTTGCGCGCCAGTTCGGTGTTGTAGGTGGCAAAGCGGTAGGTTTCGGCCATTGCCCCCTGCGCCAGGCACAGGCTGGCCAGCAGGATCAGACGACCTGCAATTCCCCGTCCACGTTTGCATAAGCCCGCTCGCGCTGCTCGCGGATCATCTCGCCGATGCGGTGCATCGCGATGCCGCGCATGATCATGCTGGCGGGAAGAAAGGCCCATGCGGTCATTGTCCAGATCAGCGTTTGCGGGTTGTCGAGCGTAATCGGGTTTAGCAGGTCCGACGCCGCCTTGACCACAGCCGGGATCATGAACGGAAGCAGGAAGCCAAGCGCAATGTTGATCCGCGCATCACGGTGCAGCCGTTGCAGCACATCCCCACCCGCCGTGGGGTCAAAGAGGGGCATGTTGACCCACACATTGAACGAGCCGTGCCGCATCGGCCAGCCGAGGATGCGCACCAGAAACAGGAACGCTGTCATCGCACAGAGCGAGCTGAAATAGGCCATGCCGGCAGCGGTACGGACCGATTGCACCAGCTCTTCCTCGGAGCCGTCGGGCAGCATCAGCACAACCATGCGCACGGGGCTGTAGGGGAAGTCGATGCTGTTGCCGACAATGGTGCCGATGGAGGTCAGCGCCTGCGTGGTCACGGTCGGATCGACTTTGCCCTTGAGGATGTAGCTGAGGCAAAGAACGGTCACAAAGAGGGCTGCAAAGCGCAGCCGGTTGAAGGGTGCCGCGTCGCGAAACTCAACGATACTGGGGCTTGCAGCGTTATATTCGATAAAGGTCAGCGTGGCCGCAAAGAGTGCGATCAGCACTGTAATCTGTGACGTGTCCATGGACACACCCGGCACCACAAGAGATGGCACCGCAATCAGCAAAGCCACCAGAATTGCGCGCGCAGCAGCGCTCGTCATACGTGCAATCACGTCTTCGATCCCTTCAAACTGGCCAGCCGCGATACGCTGCCGCGGCTTGTTCCAACTTGATCCCACCGGGTCAGGCGGGTGCCTCAATTTGGCCTCATTTCTGCCTTGATTGACCCGATGTCACAAGCCTTGTGGTTAATAGGACGTTAACGGTCGGGCATTTTGAGGGAAGGTGTGGTGCGTTTGTGCATCATTTCTGAGGCGGGAATTAGGCGGGGCGCAAGATGTTGTGGATGCGCCCCGAAAGCGGCATATCGGTACGCCTTCGATATGCCATATATGCGTTAACGCAGGCTTAGACCCAAGGGCGCGCCTGGCGCGCCTGCGCTTCGAACGTGTCGATGTTCGCCGCCTTTTCCATGGTCAGGCCGATATCGTCCAATCCTTCGAGCAGGCAGCGCTTTTTGAAGGCGTCGACCTCGAACGAGAAGGCTTCGCCATCCGACGTGGTCACGGTCTGGTTCTCCAGATCCACCGTCATGCGGGCATTGGCACCTTTTTCGGCGTCCTTCATCAGGACGTCGACGGCTTCGGCGGGCAGGGCGATGGGCAGGATGCCGTTCTTGAAGCAGTTGTTGTAGAAAATGTCGGCAAAACTGGTGGATATGACGCAACGAATGCCGAAATCCTTGATCGCCCACGGCGCGTGCTCGCGGGACGAGCCGCAGCCGAAATTGTCACCGGCCACGAGAATTTCGGCCTCGCGGTATTGAGGTTGGTTCAGCACGAAGTCGGGGATTTCGTTGCCGGAGCGATCAAAGCGCATCTCGTCAAAGAGGTTCGCGCCGAGGCCCGAGCGTTTGATCGACTTGAGGAATTGCTTGGGGATGATCATGTCGGTGTCGATATTCACGAGCGGCATGGGGGCCGCGATCCCTGTCAGTGTCTCGAATTTGTCCATTTTCGTTAACCTTTCGAAGGTTGGCGGCGGGGTGAACCCCGCCCTACATCTTGTGTTTGCAGTTCGGGAAAGAGGGGGTCACACCCCGTGCACCATTTGTACACAACCTGTGCACCGCCACCGGGCGCGCGTGTAGGGATGCGTTAAGCATTTGGTCACTCATTTCCCTGTACCCGGTCGAGATCGCCGGCATCGCCCCGGGTGATGCGCAGCGTGGTTTCCGTGTCGAGGGCGGTGCAGAATTCGCCATGCAGATTGCTGACGGTCACATCGTGCAGCAACTGCGGATCGTAGTCGGTGCCATCCGGGCCGATGCGGTTGCAGGTGGCGCAGGCGTCATGCACCAGATAGGTGTCATAACCCATGTTGCCGGACATCCGCACGGATGTCTCCACACAGAAGTTGGTGAAGAACCCGGCCACGACCAGACGGCTGACACCGTGCTGGCGCATCCGCAATTCCATGTCGGTCCCGACAAAGGCGGAGTTCACATCCTTTTCGATCACCACTTCGCCGTCTGCCGGGTCGAACCCGTCGATCTGATCCCCCGTCGGCAGCGAGAACTTGAGCGGCGAGGCGTCCTCGCGGCTGTTGTGACGGGTCCAGAACACGCGGTGCCCCGCGGCCCGCCATGCCGCCAGCAGGCGCTGCATGTTCGGTTCTGCATCAGGGTTGTTGCGACGGCCCGTGGGACCGCCCCAATGCTGATGCGTGTTCACGCCCTTCTGGATGTCGATGAGCAACAGGCCGGTTTCGGCTCCGAACTGGCGGATCATGGGGCAACCCTCTTGTCGGACGCAGCGTGGGCAACACTGCCCCCCCTACGCATCGCCCGAGCGGAGTGTAGGATGGGCAGTTTGCCCATCTCACATCAGCTCCCGCACGTCCGTCAGCTTGCCGGTGATGGCCGCCGCCGCCGCCATGCCCGGCGAGACGAGGTGCGTGCGGCCCTTGTAGCCCTGACGCCCCTCGAAGTTGCGGTTCGACGTGGACGCACAGCGTTCGCCTTCGCTCAGCTGGTCGGGGTTCATCGCGAGGCACATGGAGCAACCGGCAAGCCGCCACTCGAAACCGGCCTCCTTGAAGATGTCGGCCAGCCCTTCCTCTTCGGCCTGCGCGCGCACGAGGCCTGAGCCGGGCACGACCATGGCGCGTTTGACCTTGACCTTCTTGCCCTTGAGGATTTCCGCAGCGGCGCGCAGATCCTCGATCCGGCCATTGGTGCAGGAGCCGATAAAGACGGTGTCGATCTCGATCTCGGACAGCGGCGTGCCGGGGGTCAGGCCCATATAGTCGAGCGAGCGCTGGGCCGCGCCGACCTTGCCGCCTTCGAAGTCATCGGCGCTGGGCACGGTGGCCGTGATCGGCAGCACATCCTCGGGCGAGGTGCCCCAGGTGACGACCGGCGCGATGTCCTCGCCCTTGATCGTGATGACCTTGTCCCAGTGGGCGTCGTCGTCGGAATAGAGTGTCTTCCACCAGGCCAGGGCGGCCTCCCATTGTGCGCCCTTGGGCGCGTGGGGGCGGCCTTGCACATATTCAAACGTCTTGTCGTCGGGCGCGATCAGGCCCGCGCGCGCGCCGCCTTCGATGGCCATGTTGCAGACGGTCATGCGGCCTTCCATGCTCAGGTCACGGATCGCTTCGCCGCAATATTCGATCACGTAGCCGGTGCCACCCGCCGTGCCGGTTTCGCCGATGACGGACAGTGTGATGTCCTTGGCCGTGACGCCGGGGCGCAGCTTGCCCGTGATCTCGACCTTCATGTTCTTGGATTTCTTCTGGATCAGCGTTTGCGTGGCCAGCACGTGTTCGACTTCGCTGGTCCCGATACCGTGGGCCAGCGCGCCGAACGCGCCATGGGTGGCCGTGTGGCTGTCGCCGCAGACGACCGTCATGCCGGGCAGGGTCCAGCCCTGTTCGGGGCCAACGATGTGCACGATGCCCTGACGGATGTCAGAGACCGGGTAGTAGTGGATGCCGAAATCGCGCGCGTTCTTGTCGAGGGCTGCGACCTGAATGGCGCTGTCTTCGGTCATGTTTTTCGGATCGTCCCGGCCCGCGGTCGTGGGCACGTTGTGATCGGGCACGGCGATCGTTTTGTCGGGTGCGCGCACGGGGCGGTTCGCCATGCGCAGCCCTTCGAAGGCTTGCGGGCTGGTGACTTCGTGCACCAGATGGCGGTCGATATAGAGCAGGCAGGTGCCGTCTTCGGCTTCGTGGGCCACATGGGCATCCCAGATTTTGTCGTAAAGCGTCTTGGGGGACATCGGTCCTCTCCCTCTCGTCAGCGGAATGTCTCGGGTTGGATGAGCGGGGCGCAGCCTTATAGGCGCGCCAGCACCGTGTGCGTGGCGCCAAAGAAGCGTTCGCGCAGGCGGGCGCGGTCATCCATGTTGAAACGGCACGTCATGGGACCGGAATACATGCGCGCGCAGCCTGTCGCAAGCGGAGTCACGCCACAAGCAGTGCGGCGATGAGGCAGGCAGCGCCAAGGATGCGGGGCAGCCCGGTGTGCAGGTCGATGCGCGACCGCCCCAGCGTGCGGGGATAAAGCGGGCAGACAGCGCCGCCCACCACGAGCACGGCGACAAAGATCAGTGGCGACTGAGGCGGCCAGATCAGGGCCGACAGCACAACGGCGAGGAGCAGGATCGGCCAGCCATAATAGAGCACCCGCCCGCGCCGGGTCGCGGTCATAGACCGCGTGAGGTCGTAGTGATGGTCACGCAGGGGGCGGCCCGCGCCGCTGGCGGTAAAGGCCATGATGCTGCCAAAGAGGGTGCCGCCCACCGCATAGGTCACGGCAAAGGGCCAGGGCGCGGGATCGTCCGGCCAGATCAGCAGCGCCATGCACACAGTCCAGAAGTAGCCCATATAAAAGCCGTACACCCACGCGTTCGGGTTGCGCCAGCTGTTTGGGCGCGCACCAATCTGTGCGCTTTCGAGAACGTCCTGCATCATCAGGGTCATGGCGGCGAGCAGCAGTAGCCGGGGTATCAGGTCAGTTGCTTGCCCTTCGGGCGGCGTCAGCCATGTGGAGATTGTGTACCCCACCGCGACCAGCATGACGCTGAGCAGGATGGGCAGTGCATTCGGGTAGGGTCGCAGCCTCTCGAACATGACGGGACGCTATTTCTGCGGTTTGGATCGTGCAAGCGCGCGGCAGATACTCTCTGAGTATCGGCAGAGCCTCGCCGGCGCTTGCTGTGGATATGCGGCCCGTGTCACTGTCGCGCCAAAAGAGGGCGGTTCACAGCGATGGCCAACCATACCGAAGACACCGGCAACACTGTATCCGATGCCCTGAATTCGGCAGCGGAAGCGGCCGCACAAGGTGAAGTGGCGCGCGAAATGAACCTGCCGGAGACGCTGCTTTCGGTCGGTCAGATGCTTCTGACCCAAGGCGAGGCGGCGGTTCAGTCGCTGCTGCGCCCCTGGGTCGGCTATCAATTGCTGGTCGTGCTGGCGCTGCTGGTTACCGCACACACGCTGCGGGCCGTTCTGGGGCCGCCGATCCGCACGTGGATGGGCACGCGCGAAGGCTGGCCAAAGTGGCGGATGCGGGTGCTGGTGGTGGTACACCAGCGGCTCCGTGCCATCTTCTTTGTCGGGCTGATCTGGGCCGTGGTGCTGGTCATGCGCGAGATCACATGGCCCTCGCGGTCCTACGTGCTGGGGCTGATCGCGACGCTGGCGAGCGCCTGGCTGCTGGTGGTCTTTGCGACCCGGCTGATCCGGTCGGTGTTCCTGCGCAGGCTGGTGCGCTACGGCGCGTGGGTTTACGTAACGCTTTACGTGTTGGGTGTCGTCGACGAGACGGCGCAGGTGCTGGATGCGGCGGCGTTCCGCGTGGGCGAGTTCCGCCTGTCGCTGCTGTTGCTGGTGCAGGGGGCGGTGGTGATCGGCATCCTGCTGGCGCTGGCGCGGTTCGTGACACGCACAACCTCGCGCCGGGTACAGGCGAACGAGGATATCTCGCCCTCGATGCGGGTGCTGATCGTCAAGGTCGTGCAGATCGTGTTCTACGCCATCGCATTCTTTGCCGGGGTGCGGGCGCTGGGGATCGACCTGACGGGGCTGGCCGTGCTGTCGGGTGCGATCGGCGTGGGCCTCGGCTTTGGCCTACAAAAGGTGGTGTCGAACCTGGTGTCGGGTGTGATCATCCTGCTCGACAAGTCGATCAAGCCCGGTGACGTGATCAGCCTGGGCGACACGTTCGGCTGGATCCAGACGCTGGGCGCGCGCTATGCGTCGGTGGTGACGCGGGACGGCAAGGAATACCTGATCCCGAACGAAGACCTGATCACCAGCCAGGTGGTAAACTGGTCCCACTCCAACGAATTCGTGCGGCTCGATATCTATTTTGGGACGTCGTATTCCTGCGATCCGCACGCGGTGCGCCGGTTGTCCATCGAGGCCGCCAAGGGGGTGGAGCGGGTGCTGTCCTCGCGCCCGCCGGTCTGCCATATCGTGGGCTTTGGCGACAGTTCGGTGGACTATATCCTGCGGTTTTGGATCACGGACCCAACAGGCGGGCTGACCAATATCCGGGGCAATGTGTATCTGGCGCTCTGGGACGCGTTTCAGGAAAACGGCATTTCCATCCCCTTCCCGCAGCGCGAAGTGCGGATGCTGGGCGAGGAACAGGCGGCCGAAGCGCCGGTCCGGCACGCCGCCCTCGACTGAACAGGGCAGCGCGCCGATCTGCCGTCGAATGCGACAGTTGCATCCATGCCGCGGCGTCCCGGCACCGGTTTCATTGAAATGTCACCTGCGGGTTGCTACACTCAAGGCATCCTAGCGCCAGGGCATGGTGGCGCGAAACTCAAGGAGGACAATGTCCTGTCATTCTCTGCAGAGGCGGCTCAGACCGCTGATGGAGCCGCGGCGATGAAGGCCGCATCCCACAGTCAGGCCACAAGCGAAACGCTGCTTGCGGCGGTACTGTCTTCCCTTTCAGACGACAAGGCCGAAGAGATCGTGCAGATTGACCTGCGCGGCAAGACGGCATTTGGCGACTACATGGTGATCTGTTCGGGGCGGTCGTCCCGTCAGGTGGCGGCGATCTCGGAAAAGCTGGCGGAGCGGCTGAAGTCCGAGTTCGGGCGCAGCGTCCGGATGGAAGGCAAGGATACGGGCGACTGGGTGCTGATCGACACGGGCGACGTGATCGTCCACGTGTTCCGCCCCGAGGTGCGCGAATTCTACCAGCTGGAAAAGATGTGGCAGCCTGAGCTGGCCACGGCCAACTGACGCCGCACCGTGCGCGTGACCATCTGCGCAGTGGGCCGCTTGCGCGGCGGCCCCGAGGCGGATCTGATTTCCGATTACGTGACCCGGTTCGACCGGACGGGCCGGGCCTTGGGGCTCGGTCCGCTGGATGTTGTTGAGGTGGAGGATCGCAAGGGCGGCGGCATGGTGGCCGAGGCAGCCCTGCTGCGGCGGGCTGTGCCGAAGGGTGCCCTGGTCTGTGTGCTGGACGAGCGCGGCACGGTCGAACCCTCGCCGGCTTTTGCAAAACGCCTCGCCGGGTGGCGTGACGCGGGGCGGAGCGATGTCGCCCTGCTGATCGGGGGTGCAGACGGGCTCGACCCTGGTGTGCGCGCCGAGGCCGACCACGCACTGTCCTTCGGCGCGATGGTCTGGCCGCATATGCTGGTCCGCGTGATGCTGGCCGAACAGCTCTACCGTGCCGCCTCCATCCTGTCCGGCGGCCCGTACCACCGGGCGTGATCCAAAGGCCGCCTGACGGCGACGACATTATGGATCAGGGCGCGCTGGTGGCTGCAGTCGCGCAACAACGTCCGGCGCGCCGAGGGCGTCGACGGCAGTATTTTCCGTATTTGGAAAGAGAAGAAGACAGGGGGGATGCGCTGCCATCCCTGTCTCTGTCCTGAAAAAATCCCGGGGGTGAGGCCGCAGGCCGAGGGGGCTGGCCCCCTTATGCGGTGTGGTTCATTCCGGGGGCAGGTCCACGACTGTCGTGCTGTCGTTCCACCCGGCGGGCAGGTCGCGGGCCTGTACCTGCACCTGTGTGGTGCCTGCCGGAATTTGCACGCCGTCGAGGCTGCGGGTGAAGGGTTGTTCATCGACATGCGGGTGGAACAGGACGCGCAGCCCCAGTTCGTTGCCGTCCATGTCCAGCACCCTCCAGCCATCTGCGTAATGGTCCCAGCCGGTGTCGGGATGGCTGATGGTGACGGAAAACCGGTAGGTGTCGGTGCCTGTACGTGTGACGGTGACGTCTTCGATCACCGGATCAGCGGCGTGGGCGGGGCTGGCGAGCAGCATCAGGAGCAGGAGGCGTTTCATGCCAAGCGGTTTACCGTTGTCACGGGTGGCTTGTCGCCTCACGTCTTTGTGCCCAGCAGGATGGTGCGCGAGTTCGAGGCGAACTCGCGCCGCCAGATCACGGCCAGGGTGAACACAGTCGCGGCCATGAGCGCGAGCGGTCCGGCAAGCCATGCCGCACAGGCCAGACCGAAATAGACGGCGCGCAGGCCCCGGTTGAAGGAGCGGGCCGCAGCGATGTTGATCTCGGCCGCCTGATCGGCCCGCGTGGCGCAGAGCGCGTCGGTGGTATCGTTCGGCACGGCGGCCATGACCACGGCGGCGTAGCCAAAGAGCCGGTTGGCCCAGACGAATTTCAGGAAAGCGTTGGTGAGAAAGAGTGCCAGCACGACCAGTTTGGCCTCCCAGACAAAAGTGGGCGCGTCCATCAGCACCAGATCGTTGGCGATGCCCGTCAGCCGTTCGGCGTTGCCCATGAGCGCCAGCGTGCCGCCGATGGCGATCACGGCGGTCGAGGCAAAGAACGCGGTGCCCTGACGCAGGCTCGCCACGATCTGTGCGTCAAAGATGCGCGGCTCGCGGGTGATCATCTGGCGCATCCATTCGCGGCGGTAATTGGCCATGATCTGCGAGGTTGACGGATGTCTGGCGCCGGGATGTTCGATCCGCCAGCCAATGGCCAGCCAGCCGGCCAGAAGCAGGGCAAGTGCTGCGGCGTCGAGGGGTGCAAAAAGGGCAATTCGGTCGAGCCATGTCATGCGGGTTGCATACACTTTGAGGAATCGGATTGCATCCCGGTCAAATTGGTAATATCTTTTTACCAATCAGAGGAGGTCCGCCATGCAAATGCCAACGCCCGATCCGCAGATCCTGTCGCGCAAGGCACGCGTTGTGGCGCGTTTGCGGGATGTTCTTCCTCGTGATGCCGTGATCGACGACCCGGCGGAGACACGGGCCTATGAGTGCGACGCGCTCACCGCCTATCGCTGCCCGCCGATGGTGGCGGTGTTGCCGGCCACGACGCAGGAGGTGTCGGATGTGCTGCGCATCTGCCATGCCGAAGGCGTGCCGGTCGTTCCGCGTGGTTCGGGCACCTCGCTGGCGGGTGGGGCCTTGCCCACGGCCGATTGCGTGATCCTGGGCGTGGCGCGGATGAACGCCGTGCTGGAGACGGATTACGACAACCGCTTTGTCCGAGTGCAGACGGGGCGCACCAACCTGAGCGTCACGGGCGCGGTAGAGGCGGACGGATTCTTTTATGCGCCCGACCCGTCGAGTCAGCTGGCTTGCGCCATTGCGGGCAATATCGCGATGAATTCTGGCGGCGCGCATTGCCTGAAATACGGTGTGACCACCAACAATCTGATGGGCGTGACGCTGGTGCAGATGGACGGCACCGTGATGGAACTGGGCGGCGCGCATCTGGATGCGGGCGGGCTCGACCTGCTCGGCGTCATTTGCGGGTCCGAAGGGCAACTGGGCGTGGTGACAGAGGCCACGTTGCGCATCCTGCACAAGCCCGAGGGCGCGCGGCCCGTGCTGATGGGCTTTGACAGTGCCGAGGTGGCGGGCGCATGCGTCGCGGACATCATTAAGGCCGGCGTTCTGCCTGTGGCAATCGAGTTCATGGACCGCATGTTGATCGAGGTCTGCGAGGACTTTGCCAAGGCGGACTATCCGATGTGCGAAGCCTTGCTGATCGTTGAGGTCGAAGGGTCGGACGCGGAAATAGATGCGCAGCTGGCTCTGATCACCGGGATCGCGCAGCGTCACAACCCCGTTGCCCTGCGCGAAAGCGCCAGTGCCGAGGAAAGCGCGCGCATCTGGGCCGGCCGCAAGGCGGCGTTTTCGGCGATTGGGCGGGTCAGCGATTACATGTGCCTTGACGGGACGATACCGGTGTCGGAGCTGCCCTATGTGCTGCGCCGGATCGGCGAGATGTCCAAGGAATACGGGCTGCCGGTGGGCAATGTGTTCCATGCCGGAGACGGCAATATGCACCCGCTGATCTGTTACGACGCTAACAAGCCCGGTGACCTGGAGACATGTGAGGCGTTCGGGGCCGAGGTGCTGAAGTTGTGCGTGGAAGTGGGTGGATGCCTGACCGGAGAGCATGGTGTCGGCATCGAAAAGCGCGACCTGATGAGCCACCAATATGCTGCCCCTGATCTTGAGGCGCAGATGGCGGTCAAGGATGTGTTCGACCCTGCGTGGCTGTTGAACCCGGCCAAGGTGTTTCCGCTGGACGTGTCCGAGGCGCGTCGGGCCGCGGCGCTGGCGGCGGAATAACAGCGCCTGCCATGCGGGCCGGGACGCGGGGGGCTGATCGGCCCTCCGGGGGGGATTTTGGGGACAGAGACGATGGATGTGTTGAGGACAGAGCAGGACGTGGCGGAGGCCGTGCGGGATGCGGGCGGCCCGCTGATCGTGCGCGGCGGCGGCACGCGCAGTATCGGGCGCAATGCGGGCGGTGACGTGCTGGATGTGTCGGGTCTGTCGGGTATCACGCTGTATGAGCCGGGCGCGCTGACGATTGTGGCGCAAGCGGGCACCAAGGTGGCCGACATCGAGGCGGCGCTGGCGGCAGAGAAACAGCGGCTTGCCTTCGAGCCGACGGATATGACCGGATTGCTGGGGACGAGCGGTGCGTCGACCATTGGTGGCGTGATGGCCACGAATGCCAGCGGGCCGCGGCGGATACAGGCGGGTGCCGTGCGCGACTTTGCCCTTGGGGTCCGGTTTGTCGATGGTGCCGGGCAGGTGATCAAGAACGGCGGCCGGGTGATGAAGAACGTCACCGGCTACGATCTGGTCAAGCTCATGGCCGGGTCTCATGGCACGCTGGGCGTGCTGACCGAGGTGAGCCTCAAGGTGCTGCCGGCGGTCGAGGCGGAGGTGACCCTGGTCTTGCCCGCTGTGGCGGCAGAGCAGGCCGTGCGCGCGATGAGTGCAGCGCTTGGCTCACCCTATGAGGTGTCGGGGGCCGCCTGGATCGACGGCGACGTGTGGCTGCGGCTCGAGGGGTTTGCGGCGTCCGTCGCCTACCGGGCGGAGGCGTTGACGCCGCTCCTGGCCGCATTTGGCGCGGTTGAGGTGGTCCAGAAGGCCGATTGGTCTCGCGTGCGGGACGTCGCACCCATGCACGGGGCGGAGGCGGTCTGGCGCATTTCGGTCAAGCCCAGCGACGGGCCAGCGGTCATTGCGGGCCTGCCCGAGGGCGCGCGTAGCCTGATGGATTGGGGCGGTGGCCTTGTCTGGGTGAGGCATGACGCGTCGGCTGATCTGCACCGGGCGTTGCAGGCACAGGCGGCCACGCTTGGCGGGCATGCGACCCTGATCAAGGGGCCGGAGGCCTTGCGCGCAGCCGTGCCGGTGTTCCAGCCAGAGGCGGCACCGGTTGCGGCCCTCACAGCACAGCTGCGGGCGCGGTTTGATCCGCGCGGCATCCTCAACCCCGGACTGATGGCGGCCTGATCCATGCAAACCACATTCAGCGAAACCCAGCTGCGCGACCCGCAGGTGCAACGGTCGAACGAGATCCTGCGCAATTGCGTGCATTGCGGGTTCTGCACGGCCACATGCCCGACCTATCAGGTGCTGGGCGATGAGCTCGACAGCCCGCGCGGGCGCATCTACCTGATCAAGGACATGCTGGAAAACGACCGGGACCCGGACGAGAAGGTGGTCAAACATATTGACCGCTGCCTCAGTTGTCTGGCCTGCATGACGACCTGTCCCTCTGGCGTGCACTACATGCATCTGGTCGATCACGCGCGCGAGTATATCGAGAACCGCTACAAGCGGCCCCTGACGGACCGGGCGTTGCGCTGGGTGTTGGCGCGTATCCTGCCCTACCCGATGCGGTTCCGGGTGGCGTTGCTGCTGGCCAGGATCGGCCGGCCCTTTGCCCCGCTGATTCCCGATGCGCGGTTGCGGGCGATGCTGGACATGGCGCCCAGGCATATCCCGCCCGTCAGCCGCAACGACGACCCGCAGAGCTTTGCGCCTGAGGTGCCGCGCCGCAAACGTGTGGCACTGATGACCGGCTGTGCGCAAAAGGCGCTGAACACCGACATCAACGACGCCACGATCCGGCTGCTGACGCGGCTGGGCTGCGAGGTGGTTGTGGCCGAGGGCGCGGGTTGCTGTGGGGCGCTGACGCATCACATGGGCAAGACCGCCGAAAGCCACGGTACCGCTGCCAAAAACATCCGCGCCTGGACCGCCGAGATGGACGGGGAGGGCCTCGATGCCATCGTGATCAACACGTCGGGCTGCGGCACGACGGTCAAGGATTATGGCCACATGTTTCGCACCACGGACCTCGCCGCAGACGCCGCCCGCGTCGCCGACATTGCCATGGACGTGAGCGAAGTGCTCATGCAGCTGGACCTGCCCGCCGCAGGTGCACCACAGGACCTGCGGATTGCCTATCACGCGGCTTGCTCGTTGCAACACGGCCAACAGATCAAGACGTTTCCCAAGGACTTGCTGAAACGGGCCGGTTACACCGTGGTTGAGCCTGCGGACAGCCACCTTTGTTGTGGGTCTGCAGGGACTTACAACCTCATGCAGCCCGAAATTTCGGCGCAGTTGAAAGAGCGTAAGGTGCGCACGCTCGAGGCTGTCACCCCGGATATCATCGCCGCCGGCAATATCGGTTGCATGATGCAGATCGGGTCTGCGGCAGGCGTGCCCGTGGTGCACACCGTTGAGTTGCTGGACTGGGCCACGGGCGGACCGCGCCCCCCGGCGCTGGACCGTACACCATCGGATGTTCCAATTTTGCGATAAATTTGTGCTTTGCCCTAATTTTGCCTCCATTCACCCTTAATCCGCACGGAGTACGGTAACTCCAAGGAAGACGTAACGATGCGGCGATGGATGGCCCTTTCGCTTATGGCTCTGGTTGTCACATCAACCGCATTCGCCCAGGACAGCAAGCTGCGCCGCCTCACGACCGGGATCGATGCGGGCGCGTGGCAGGCTGTGGGCCGCCTCAACGTGGGCGAAAAAGGGTTTTGCACCGGCGCGCTGATTGCCGAGGATATGGTTCTGACGGCGGGGCATTGCCTTTTTGACAAGGATACCGGTGCGCGCATCCCCGCAGACGAGATCGAGTTTCTGGCCGGCTGGCGCGACGGGCGCGCCTCTGCCTACCGCACGGTGAAACAGGCCGTGCTGCATCCCAATTACAACCGGGCAGACCAGACGCGTGCGGCACAGATGCGGTATGACCTTGCGCTTCTGCGGCTTGATCATCCGATCCGCGATGGTCGCATCAAACCCTTTGACACCGCCACACGCCCCGGCCCCGGGGCGGAGGTTGCGCTGGTCAGCTACGGCAAGGGCCGGGCAGAAGCGCCATCCATGCAGGACACCTGCACGGTCATCGGACAGCAGGACGGCGTTCTGGTCACCTCGTGTTCGGTCGAGCTTGGCAGTTCCGGCGCTCCGATCTTTGTGATCGAGGAGGGCGAGGTGCACATCGTGTCCGTTGTGTCGGCCAAGGCCGAGGTCGAAGGGCAGGCGGTGTCGCTGGGCACATCGCTGGGCACACCGCTGGCGCAATTGCAGGCCGAACTGGTGGCACAGTCCGAGGTGGGCAACATCCGCGTCGGCGGCCCGCGCAACGACACCGGCGCAAAGTTCATCACGCCATGAGGGCGCTGGCACTTGCCCTGTTCCTCGGTCTGACCGGGGTGGCCACGGCCCAGACCACCGGTCTGCGCGCGCTCGACACCGATTATGCAGCCGCCAGCTGGAAAGCGGTGGGGCGGATCGACTTTGGCCGCGGGGCGTTCTGTTCGGGCACGCTGATCGCGCCCGATCTGGTACTGACGGCGGCGCATTGCCTCTACCGACCGGGCACGAGCCAGCTGTGGCCGACCGAAAACATCCGCTTTCACGCCGGACTGCGGGATGGCCGCGCGGTGGCCAGCCGAGGGGCCCGCGATGCCGCCGCGCACGACCTCTTTCAACCGACAGAGCCGCTGTCGGCGGACAACGTGGCCTATGACGTGGCCCTGATCCGGCTGGCAGAACCCATCCCCACCAACGAGGTGCCGCCCTTCTACGTGCATGACGACCGCATCCGCACGGGGGCGGTCAGTGTGGTGTCCTATGGCAAGGGCCGCGCGAATGCGCAGTCGCGGCAAAAGGAATGCCAGATGCTGGCCCGCGAGGGCGACGCGATGATCTTTGACTGCGACGTGACCTTCGGGTCGTCAGGCGCGCC
>ERZ1740067.1474-NODE-1474-length-16054-cov-11.196075_pt1 | contig 16054 bp, 15 predicted proteins | sample MGYA00581736_ERZ1740067 | MGnify/ENA primary metagenome ERZ1740067 (study PRJEB43018, sample SAMN04849236) | marine metagenome | isolation source: floating plastic debris | place: Pacific Ocean | collected 2008-08-27 | study: EMG produced TPA metagenomics... | reverse complement strand
GTGAGCTGTCGGATGCGGCATCCGCACTCGACTACCTGCAATCGATGAACAACAACTCCAAGCACTGCTGGGTTGCAGGCTTCAGCTTTGGCGCGTGGATCGGCATGCAGCTTTTGATGCGCCGCCCTGAAATCACCGGCTTCATTTCGGTCAGCCCTCCAGCCAACATGTACGACTTTTCGTTCCTCGCCCCCTGCCCGTCCTCTGGCCTGATCATCAACGGCACCGGCGACCGTGTGGCGCCACCTGCGGACACAACCTCACTTGTGGGCAAACTGGCCGAACAGAAAGGCATCACCGTCACCCACACCGAAATCGAGGGCGCGGACCACTTCTTCCAGGAACCGTACATGGACACGATGATCGACAACGTGACCACCTACGTGAAGCGCCGCCTGACCGAGAACACCCGCTAAGGATTTCTGCGATGGCAAAAGTTGATGAGCTTGCCGAAAAGCTTGCCGAAGACACGCTCAAAGCGATGAAGCATCTCGACGACGACCGCTTCTTCATGGAGGTTGCGGCCGAACTCGCTGCAGCCTCGACCACGCTCGAAGAGGCGTTTCTGACAGCAATCCGCGTCCGTCTCGCCGAACGCAAAGCGCGTGCCTTCATCAAAGGCCGGATTGAAGGCACCATTCAGAAACCCGGCTAAAACGCCTTACAGCTAAGTCGCCTTAACTGGCCACCGCGAGTCAAGATCGTTCAGTCCAGCGCGAATAAGCTTGCGCAACACGTCGAGATCAATTTTCGCTAAACGCCCCACATAAAGACAAGCGGCCCCCGTCTTGTGCGGCCCCAGGTCCTGCAACAACGATCCGTAATCCTGATAGCCCGGCATGATGTAGATCGACATCTTGGCTTTGCGTGGCGAAAACCCAGTCGCCAGAAAATCACCCTCACGCCCGCTGTCGTAAACATAGTGATACTGTCCGTACCCGATCAGGCTGTCCCCCCACATGCGGGGTTGAAACCCGGTTTCATCGCGAAACAGCTGATCAAGAACCTTCGCATCTTCGCGTCGACCCACAGGTTCAACGGAACTGATAAAAGCCTCAACTGATGCATCTGATAGGGCTGTGACATTCGACGTCATGGTTTCTCTCGTTTCATTTGTCGATAGAGTACCACAATCGCAGGCAATCGGAGAATGTATGTCCCGGCTTGATCAACAAATGGCGTTCCTCACCGAGGTGGACCGCCTCAAATCGGTGGTGCGGGCAACCACACTTTGCGATGCGTCGCGCTTTGAAAACAGCGCAGAACACTCCTGGCACATCGCACTCTATGCACTCGTACTGGCAGAGCATGCGGAAACGCAGCTCGATGTCACCAAGGTCATCAAGATGCTGTTATTGCACGACCTTGTGGAAATCGATGCAGGCGATGCCCCGGTGTTTGGCGCACACGATACTGCGGCTTTGGAGCTACAAGAGGCGCAGGCCGCAGACCGAATCTTTGGCCTCTTGCCCGAAGATCAGGCCTCACAGTTTCGCGCCATCTGGGACGAGTTTGAAGCCAACGAAACGCCCGAAGCGATGTTTGCCAAATCGATAGACCGCATGCAGCCGCCGATGCAGAACCTAGCCTCTGGCGGGGGCTCCTGGACCGATTACAACGTCACGCAGGACATGTTCGAAGCCAAGATAGCCCCCAAGATCAACAACGGTGCGCCAAAGATTTGGGCATGGCTCCAGCCCCGTATCCGGGCTTTTTTCGCCACCGCATAGCTCAGATCTCTTTTCCGCCTCGCGCCGCGCATCGCGATGGCCTAGGCTGACACCATGGCTGAGTCCCCTGACCAACGCACCCTGCTCTTGACCGGCGCAAGCCGGGGCATCGGACACGCCACGGTCAAGAAGTTTGCTGCTGAAGGCTGGCGCGTCATCAGTTGCTCGCGGCAGGCCTTTTCACCGAATTGCCCATGGCCAGGCGGCGAACGCAATCACATCCAAGTAGACTTGGGCGACCCGCAGCAGACCATGGAAGCGATCAACACCATCAAAGAACGCCTCGACGGCGGGCGGCTCGACGCGTTGGTAAACAATGCAGGTATTTCGCCGAAAGGGCCAAACGGCGAACGGCTCAGCACGCTCGACACCGATCTGCGCGATTGGGGCAAGGTGTTTCACGTAAACTTCTTTGCGTCGGTGGTTTTGGGCCGCGGCCTCAAGGATGAACTCGCCAAAGCACAAGGCGCCATCGTCAACGTCACCTCGATCGCGGGCGCCCGTGTGCACCCGTTTGCAGGTGCAGCTTACGCAACCTCTAAAGCTGCGCTCGCGGCATTAACGCGTGAAATGGCGCATGATTTCGGGCCTTTGGGCGTCAGAGTGAATGCAATTGCGCCGGGTGAGGTTGAAACCAGCATTTTAAGCGAAGGCACCGACAAGATTGTCGAAAAGCTCCCGATGCGGCGCTTGGGGCAACCGAATGAGGTTGCTGACGTGATCTATTTCCTGTGCTCCAGCCCAAGCGCCTATGTCTCGGGAACCGAGATCGAGGTGAATGGCGGCCAACACGTATGATGCCGCGTCACACACCGATCAATTGAGAGAACAGTCTAGCGCAGGACCGCCCGCCAAGACCACGCGCGCCGTATCGCCCTCCAGATCAATCCGGTCCTTTCCCTTTCGACCCTCACCATCAATGATCACTGCGGAGGCCATCGTGGCTTCAAACGACGTGCCAGCGCCTGACGTGGCTCCGCGCAGAATCGAGCGCGACAATGACCAGTCCAAAACAGCAATCGGAACCTCGGTCGAAAACACGACGACCGAAATCGGATGATCAAAACCGGAACATGATACGTCAAAGGGTCCGTCGGCAACGCTGGCAGCATCCCGGGCTGCGGCACTTGCAACCAGCACATGTGCGATGCGCCCGGTGTACGAGTTGCTCATACACTGCATCGCCCCGACCGCGGCGTTAGCACAGACCGGAAATACGCTTGTCAGGAACTTTCGGGGGTCCGGTTTTACCCAGCTGAAAGTTGGACCGCTCAGTTCTGCCGCGTCAATCGCAGGTCGGAGAACACGTTCAAGCTCGCCATCTAGTTTCATAAGGTCTGGCGTCTCGCACACCATTTGCACCAGGTCATTTTGCGGCGCATCGCAGGACAGACCGCTTTGTTGAGCGGCAGCGGACTGCGTCGAAACAGCGAACAGAAAAGCGATCGCGAAAATAGATTTCTGCAGCATATCGGCCCTTTTGGAATTGCAACTGTAGACTGTTCGGACAAAGCCGAAACAGGCTTGTTGTGCTGCACGATTTCGATGACCATTGGTCAAGATCGCGACGTTTCAGCGGCATACTCAAGCCGTGTCTCAGATAGCTCAAGAAGCTGTGGAACCGGGGGCAGTCGATCAGAAATGGATCGCCCGTCCCCAGGCATCCAACACACTTTCGTGCATCATCTCCGACAGTGTTGGGTGTGGGAACACCGTCTGCATCAGGTCTTCTTCGGTTGTCTCTAACTGTCGGCCAACGACGTACCCTTGGATGAGTTCCGTCACCTCGGCCCCAACCATATGCGCCCCTAACAGCGCGCCTGTTTTCGCGTCGAAGACCGTTTTGATCATGCCCTCGGGTTCGCCCAAGGCAATCGCCTTGCCGTTGCCGATGAAGGGGAACCGCCCAACCTTGATCTCGTGGCCTTGGTCCTTGGCCTGCGCTTCGGTCAACCCAACGCTCGCCACTTGCGGCTGACAATAGGTGCACCCCGCGATGCTGTCAGGCTCCACAGCATGCGGATGCCCACCTGCGATAAGCTCGGCGACCATCACCCCTTCGTGGCTGGCCTTATGTGCCAACCAGGGCGCGCCGGCGATGTCGCCGATTGCGTAAAGCCCGTCGACGCCTGTCCGGCAATGCGGGTCGGTGACGACATGGCTGCGGTCCACTTTGACGCCCAATGCCTCAAGACCAAGCCCTTCGGTATTGCCGACGATGCCCACGGCAGAGATCACCGTGTCGAACTCCTCCTTGGCAATTTTTCCACCCTGTTCGATATGCGCGGTGACAGAACCCTTGCCGCGATCCAGTTGCTTGACCATCGCCTTTTCGCGGATCGTCATGCCCTGTTTTTCGAACTGTTTCTTTGCGAACGCGCTGATCTCGGCATCTTCGACTGGCAGGATGCGGTCCATCACCTCAACCACAGTCGTGTCCGCGCCCAACGCGTTGTAGAAGCTGGCAAATTCGATCCCAATCGCCCCCGACCCGATGACCAGAAGCTTCTTCGGCATCCGCTTTGGCACCAAAGCGTGCTTGTACGTCCAGACCAGATCACTATCCGCCTCAAGCCCCGGCAGTTCCCGCGCGCGGGCGCCTGTGGCGAGGATGATGTTTGGGGCGGTTAACTCTTCGGTGCCTTGGTCGGTTTTTACTGACACTTTGCCCTTGGCGGGCAGCGTTGCGTCGCCCATAACGACGGTGACTTTGTTCTTCTTCAGAAGATGCCCGACACCCGACGCCAGTTGCTTGGCAATCGCGCGGGACCGCTTGACCACCGCGTCCAGATCGTAGCCGATCCCGTCGGCCTTCAGCCCAAACTCCTTGGCGCGGTGCATGAGGTGGAAGACCTCGGATGTACGCAGCATGGCCTTGGTCGGGATGCAGCCCCAATTGAGGCAAATGCCCCCCAGATGTTCGCGTTCCACGACGCAGACATTCAGGCCAAGCTGTGCGCCCCGGATGGCGGCGACATAGCCGCCGGGGCCTGCGCCGATCACAATCATATCGAAGGCTTTGCTCATGGCCTGTTGTCCTCCCAAAACTCAGGTTTCGGGAAGCGTAGGCGAAAGGCCAACGGCTCACAATGGGGTGCGTCCTCGATAGGACCGAAGCGGACCTAATGTTTCGCGTGCGAAACAATGGGACAGCCATCCTGACCGTTTAACCTTCTGTTAAGATGTGGAAATCAGGTCTCGGCCTTCTTTTCCCACCGACCGGATTCCTCGGACCAGTATTGCGCCGAACACCCTGCTCCGGTCAGCGTGCGCCATTGATCGCGGGCGGCCTCCACGGCCACCGGATCGTTCCCATCGAACAACACGCACACGCGTTCGAGCGCCTGCACCTCATCTGGCGCGATCGTGGCGCCATCGACGGTCATGACACAGTGCGGTGCGTTGGCGGCTTGCGAAGCCGTGGTCAGCAACACCGGCTGCGCCGCATCATGTGGCCCTCCGGACACCCCGTGCGGCAGGAACCCGTCATCGGCACCCAACCACAGTTTTTGGTCCAGCCAATCCATACGGGCTCCATCGGTGCCGCGCACCGCAACCCGCCAGCCCGCGCCCAATGCCTTTTCCAAAAGCGTCGGCAGCGTAGCCTCCAACGGCTTGCGGGTGAGGTGGTAGAAATAGGCCGCGCCCACGGTTTTAGTCTTTGGTTTCGAACTGGTCAGAGATCAGACGATCCAAAGCGCGCACACCCCATCCGGTCGCACCTTTGGGCGACAATTCAAGGTTACGCGATACATGAGCAACGCCCGCGATGTCCAAGTGAATCCAAGGTAAATCGTCTTTGACAAAGCGCTGAAGGAACTGCGCGGCTGTCACTGATCCCGCAGGTCGACCGCCGATGTTTTTCATATCCGCCACCGGGGATTTGAGCATATCGTCATAAGCTTGCGCCAACGGCATCCGCCATGCGCCTTCTTGTTCCGCATCCGCCGCTTTGAGGAAGGTTGCAGCCAGCGTTTCATTGTTGGAATAGACCGCCGCTTTTTCGTGGCCCAGCGCGATTATGCAGGCCCCCGTGAGCGTGGCTAGGTCGATCATTGCAGCAGGTTTTTCTGTTTCCTGCGCGTGCCACATGACATCACACAGCACCAGACGACCTTCGGCATCGGTGTTCACAACTTCAATCGTGTCACCCTTCATCGACGCCACAACGTCACCGGGGCGCACGGCATTGCCGGACGGCATGTTTTCAACCAATCCGACCATGCCGACGACATTGGCCTTGGCTTTACGTTTGGCCACGGCGTGCATAACACCCGCCACAACACCCGCGCCGCCCATGTCCATGGTCATGTCTTCCATGCCCGCCGCTGGTTTGAGCGAGATGCCACCCGTGTCGAACACCACACCCTTGCCAATCAGTGCTAGCGGCGCCTCACCATTGGCCCCGCCGTTCCAGCGCATGATCACCACTTTCGACGGGCTGTCGGATCCCTGCCCCACACACAAAAGCGCACGCATGCCCAGCTTTTCCAGTTGCGCTTCTTCAAGCACCTCAACCTCAACACCAAGATCGCCTAGTGCCTCAAGCCGGTTCGCGAATTCGGTTGTGGTCAACACGTTTGCAGGTTCATTCACCAGATCACGCGTGAAATGCACACCTTCTGCAACCGCAAGCCGCGGGGCGGCGGCGGCTTGGGCCTCGTCCGGTTTGGCACACATGAGCGTGGCCGCCCCCATCGGGTCGGACTTGTCTGTCTTGTGATCGTCAAACCCGTACCCGCGCAAGGCAAGACCAAGGGCGATCTCCTCAACTTTGGTTGTGCCTTCGACCAATACAGTAAAGGCGGAACTGCCGGCCGCGACAGCTATAGTTGCGCCGGCCTTGCGTGCCATTTCGGCAGACGGGCGGCGGGCCAGTTTGATAAGGTCAATGGCATCTGCTTCGACCCCGGCAGGATACCCAAGCGACATCGCTTTGCCTTCGCCAAGCTTGTCCCACGCCTCGGACGCGGTGGCACGGGCCAGCGCGCCTTTGGTCAATCTGTTCAACCGCCGCGCACCGGCGCTGAGTTTCAAATCAGGTGTGATACACACCGCAATCCGGCCTTGCGCGGTCGGCAACGCGTCCAGATCGACTGCGACAAATGAAATTGCGCGAAGTTCCGCCATTTTTTGCTCCGTACACTGGTTTGGATATAGGGGTAGCGCCCGTACGCGCAGTTGACCAGAGGCGGGTTTTCTATCAAACCCTAGGGCACGGGGTGACCTAACCCCACTCTATGTCGTGTGAAGGGGTCCGCTTGTGCCAAGATTCGACAGATACATGCTGTCGCAACTCATGGTCTTATTTGGGTTCTTTGCCTTGGTGCTGGTCGCGGTCTACTGGGTCAATCGTGCAGTGATCCTGTTTGACCGTCTGATCGCCGATGGCCATTCCGCGATGGTTTTTCTAGAGTTTTCAGCACTCAGCCTGCCCAGTGTGATTGCTTTGGTGCTGCCGATGGCATCCTTTGCCGCGGCTGTGTATGTCACGAACCGGCTGATGGGGGATTCCGAACTGACCGTGGTGCAAGCCACCGGATACAGCCCGTGGCGGCTGGCCCGACCGGTGGTGGTGTTTGGCCTGTTGGTGGCGTTGATGATGTCTGCGCTGACGCATTTTCTGGTCCCCGCTTCGATTGCCCAGCTCAAGCAACGTGAGGTCGATATCTCTGGCTCTGTCAGTGCTCGGCTGTTGCGGGAAGGCACGTTTCTACACCCCGGCCCCGGCGTCACCTTTTTCATTCGCGAGATCACACCCGAGGGCGAGTTGCGCGACGTCTATCTTTCGGACCGGCGGCAGGATGACCGCGAGGTGACGTACACTGCGGAACAAGCCTATGTCGTGCAGGGGGACGAAGGCCCACGCCTTGTCATGATCAGCGGATTGGCACAGACCTTGCGCACCGAAACACGGGCTTTGTCGACCACCCTGTTCGAGAATTTCACCTACGACATCAGCAATCTGATCGTGGCCAACCAAGGCGCAAACCTGCGCCCCCGGCATCTGGCAACATGGGATATGATCGTCCGGCCTGATGCGATGGCCGATCTGACCGGCACGTCGCGCGCGCGTATCAATGAAGAGCTGCACGGACGGTTCCAGCAAGCTTTGCTGGCTTTGGTCGCTGCCATCATCGGTTTTGCAACGCTTTTGACGGGCAGTTACAGCCGGTTTGGTGTCGGGCGGCAGATCGTCGTGGCGATTTTTTTGCTGGTGGTTGTCAAGCTGGTGGAAAGCGCTGTGGCAGACCCAACCCGCGACAATGCGATGTTGTGGCCTTTGGTCTATCTGCCATCGGTTGTCGGCCTGGCGATTGCGGGGATTGTTCTGCACCTGGCGGCACGTCCATTCCGACCCAGTCGGGCCTCTGTGGCAGAGGGCGCGACATGACTTTGCATTTGTATTTTGCGCGTCGGTTTCTTTGGACCTTTCTGGCGATTTTCGGCGTCTTTTTCCTGTTTCAGGTGCTCCTCGATCTTGTGGAGCAGATCCGGCGGTTTGACAGTTCCGTCAGCTTTGCCGAGATCATGAAGCTGACGCTGTTGAACACGCCGGATGGCATGTACCAGATCTTGCCGCTGGTGATGATCTTGTCGTCGATTGCGCTTTTCGTGAGCCTCGCGCGGTCATCCGAGCTTGTGGTGGCGCGGGCGGCAGGACGGTCGGGGCTGGCGGTGTTGATTGGTCCGCTGATGGTGGCGCTTGTGATTGGCGGGTTGGCGGTTGCGATGGGCAACCCCATCGTGGCGGCCACATCGAAAGCTTATTCCGATCTGCGCGAGACCTATCGCAATGGTGGTACGTCTGCGTTGTCCATCGGTGCCGAGGGTTTGTGGCTGCGCCAGTCTGATCCGTTGGGGCAAACGGTGATCCGGGCCGCACGAGCCAACCCCAACGGCACAGTTCTGTATGATGTGATGTTTGTCGCCTATGCCGAAGACGGCGGACCCATCCGGCGGATCGAAGCGGCCGAGGCTGAATTGAACTCAGGTGCGTGGACGTTGCGTGAAGCCAAGGTCTGGCCGTTGATTGCGGGCATCAACCCCGAAACAAACGCAGCGTTGCATGACGAATTGACGGTGTCCTCAAACCTGACCGAAGACAGCATCAAAGACAGGTTTGGACGCCCCTCTGCCATTTCAGTCTGGGACCTGCGCAGTTTCATCACCGATCTTGAAGATGCAGGGTTTTCGGCGCGCCGCCATGAGGTTTGGTTGCAGATGGAAATGGCGCGGCCGGTGTTTTTGATTTCTATGGTTCTGATCGGGGCAGCATTCACGATGCGCCACAGCCGGATGGGGGGCACCGGGGTTGCGGTTCTGTCAGCGGTGCTTTTAGGCTTCACGCTGTACTACATCCGCAACTTTGCCCAGATCCTTGGTGAAAACGGCCAGCTGAATGCGCTGGCTGCGGCTTGGGTGCCGCCCTTGGCGTCGGTGCTGCTGGCGCTGGGAATGATCCTGCACCGAGAGGACGGATGATGCAAAGGCTGGCGATCGCCTTTCTGACGTGGTTGGCCGTATCGACAGGCATGGCAAGCGCGCAGTCGGGTGATGTTGTCCTGCTGGCCGACAGTGTGCTTGTTCAGGCCAATGGGGATCAACTGATCGCCACAGGCAATGTCGAAGCGCTACAGGACGGGACGCGACTGACTGCCTCGACAGTGATCTATGACCGAACCACAGACACGCTGAGCATTCAGGGGCCGATCCGGATCACACAACCGGACGGTTCAGTTCTGACGGCGACGCAAGCGGAACTGGACCAGGGGTTTCAAAACGGCCTTCTTGAAAGCGCCCGGTTTGTGCTTGACGAACAGCTGCAGATCGCAGCCGACCGCGCAGCCCGGGTCGACGGGCGGTATACGGCGATGAGCCAGGTCGCAGCGACCTCGTGCCAGGTATGCGGGAGCGACCGACCGCCGCTTTGGGCAATCCGTGCGAGCCGCGTTGTTCATGATGCCGAGGAAAAGCAGATTTACTTCGACGATGCGCAGTTTCGGGTGCTGGGCCTACCGGTGTTTTACCTGCCGCGCATGCGTCTACCTGACCCAACTTTGGAACGCTCGCGCGGCTTTCTCATCCCGGAATTGCGGACCTCCACTTTGGTCGGGTTCGGTATCGCGCTGCCGTATTTTATCCCTATCGGGGACCACGCGGACCTGACGTTGACGCCCTACCTGTCACCCGTCACGCGCACACTTGAAGCACGCTACCGGCAAGCGTTTCGCAACGGCGACATCACCGTCAACGGTGCCGTCAGCCGCGATACGCTGGAACGTGACACTCTACGCGGGCTGTTTTTTGCTGAGGGCGCGTTTAACCTGCAACGCGGGTACCGCCTGTCCTTTGACATCGAAGCGGTGTCGGACGACGCGTATCTCAACGACTATGACAGCCGGTTCAAGAAGGACCGATTGGACAGTGCCCTCACCCTGTCGCGGACAACCCGCGATACGTTCTTTTCGACCGGTGTGATCCATTACGAAAGCCTGACTGACGGCGAAAACAACGCCACGCAGCCCACAATTCTGACCGACCTGCGATACAACCGTCGGTACTTTCCGGCCCGTCTTGGCGGAGAGTTAAGGCTCGGCGTCGCGGCGCATGGACATTACCGCTATTCGGACGACGATTTCGACGGCACCGATGCAGACAGCATCGTCGATGGCCGAGATGTGGCACGGCTCAATCTTGATCTGAACTGGCGCGACAGGTGGACCCTGCCCGCAGGTATTCGTGCTGGCGCTCTGACGCAGGTCTGGGTGGATCACTTCCGCATCCGCCAAGACGCTGCGTCCGAAGGCGACTATACACAAGTGACGCCTGCCGCTTCTCTGGAATTGCGCTGGCCGTTGATCAAGACCACGAGCGACGGGGCATCAGTGATGATCGAACCGATTGCACAAGTGGGCTGGATTGGCGGCGACCGTCTGGACGTGCCCAACGATGAAAGCACGCGCGTCGAATTTGATGAAGGCAACCTGCTGGCCTTGTCACGCTTTCCCGCGAGCGACCGTCGCGAACGCGGTCTGATTGGTGCCGCCGGACTGCGCTGGATGCGCGAAGACCCCGATGGCTGGCGGGCTGCGTTGACATTGGGGCGGGTCTGGCGGGACGAAGAAGACGACGCGTTCACACAATCCTCGGGCCTGGATGGCAAAGCGTCCGATCTTTTGATCGCGGGTCAGTTCGCCCATCAGACCGGATTGCAGCTTTTGGCGCGTGGATTGTTTGACGAAGATGAAACGCGGTTCACCAAGGCAGAGATCCGCGCCAACCTGACCCAGCCACGCTATGCGCTGGGGGCGTCATACATCCTGTTGACCCGCGATCCCGATGAAGACCGTCAGGATGCCCAGTCACAATGGCGGCTGAACGGGCGCTACAATCTCGACCGGCAGTGGACCGCGACAGGCAACACCCGTTACGACATTGCCGAAGGGCAATTCCTTAACGCTGGGTTCGGCGCGGAATACCGTAACGAATGTGTTGTTATGGACTTTTCCGTCTCGCGCAGCTTTGCCTCTTCCACTAACTTGGAACCATCGACGAATTTTGATCTGACCGTCGCGCTGACTGGGTTCAGCACTGGCGGCAGCGGCAAGGAGTACCGCCGTTCATGCAGCTACTGACCCTTCCCTTTCGCAAACTGAGCGTTCTGGCGTTGAGCGCAGCCTTGGCCTTTGGGTCAGTGCCGGTTTCAGCACAAAACCTGTTTGCCCCAGCGATCCGCGTGAACGACGCCGTGGTGACCGTTTTTGAATTGGATCAGCGCGCGCGCATGCTCAACGCCCTCAACGCGCCTGGCAATCCCGAAACCTTGGCGCGCGAACAGATGATCGATGACCGCCTGCGCATTCAGGCTGCCGAAGCTGCTGGGATTTCGCCCTCGACCGAGGAAGTGCTGGACGGCATGACAGAATTTGCCGCACGCGCGAACCTGACGCGGGAAGAGTTTATCCAGGCTTTGGACGCCCAAGGCGTGGCGGAGCAGACCTTCCGCGACTTTGTGCGCGCAGGGCTCAGCTGGCGGCTGTTGGTGCAAGCGCGCTTTACCGGTCGTGTGAACCTGTCCGAGGACGAGATTGATCGCGCCCTTGGCGCGTCTGGCGCGTCATCCGTGCGGGTGCTGCTGTCGGAAATCATTATGCCCGCGCCGCCGCAACAAGCCGATGCTGTGCGCGCACGCGCTGCGCGGATCAGTGATATCACGTCAGAAGCCGAGTTTTCGGCACAAGCGCGCCAGTTCTCGGCCACCGCATCGCGCGGAGCGGGCGGGCGTTTGCCTTGGCAGAACCTGGAAGACCTTCCGCCGGTGCTGCGGCCTTTGGTGCTTGCGCTGGCTCCGGGCGAAGTGACCGACCCGCTGCCGATCCCAAACGCCGTCGCGCTGTTCCAGTTGCGCGATATTGAAGAGACCGGATTTACCCCACCGACCTATGCCGCCATCGAATACGCCGCTTATTACCTGCCCGGCGGGCGCAGCGATGCCACGCTGGCGCAGGCGCGTGTGCTGGAAAGCCGGGTCGACCGCTGCGACGATCTTTACGGTGTGGCGCAAGGCCAGCCGGAAGAGGTGCTTGAACGTCAAGCGCTGCCGCCCGCAGACATACCCACCGATATCGCGTTTGAGCTGTCCAAGCTTGACCCCGGCGAGGTCTCGACTGCGTTGACCCGCTCCAACGGCCAAACGCTGATGTTCCTGATGCTGTGCGGACGTACGTCCGAGATCAACGAAGATGTGGACCGCGATCAGTTCGCACTTGGGCTGCGAAACCAGCGGCTTGCGTCCTTGGCGGAAAGCTATCTGTCGCAGCTGCGCGCGGACGCCCGTATCGTTGAGCAATGACACCCCAGCCCATCGCGCTGACCATTGGCGAACCGGCGGGGATTGGACCTGAACTGGCTGGCGCGGCGTGGCAGGCCTTGCGCGGAGAAGTGCCGTTTTTCCTGATCGGTGACCCAACGCATCTGCCAGACAAGACCGACTGGGTTGCGGTGGCAGCGCCGGATGAGGTTGACACCTCGGGCCCGTTGCCGGTTCTGGTACATGCCTTCGATGGACCGCGCGTGCCCGGGCAGCCGATTGCGGCCCATGCGAAAGCTGTGGTGACGGTGATTGAGCGTGCAGTGGCACTGGCGCGGTCCGGCAAAGCGGGGGGTGTGTGCACCCTGCCAATTCACAAGCAAGCGTTGCAGGACGGTGCAGGGTTTGGGTTTCCCGGCCATACAGAGTTTCTGGCCCATTTGTGTGATACCGAAGATGTGGTGATGATGCTGGCCAGCGATCAGCTGCGCGTGGTGCCGGTGACCATTCACATCGCTTTGAAGGACGTGAAAGCGGCACTGACCCCAGAGCTGATCGCGTCGCGCATCCGGATCACACACGCAGCGCTGCAGTCGCAATTTGGCATCGCAGCGCCACGTTTGGCTGTTGCCGGTTTGAACCCGCATGCCGGTGAAGGTGGCAAGATGGGCCGCGAAGAGATTGAGACTATCGAGCCGGTGCTGAAGCAGTTGCAAGGTGAGGGTCTGGCGGTCTTTGGGCCTTTATCCGCGGATACGATGTTTCACGCAGCGGCGCGGACGCGCTATGACGCGGCGATTTGCATGTATCACGATCAGGCCCTCATCCCGATCAAGACGCTCGACTTTGATCGCGGCGTGAATGTGACGTTGGGCCTACCGATTATGCGCACGTCACCCGACCACGGCACCGCTTTTGATATCGCCGGGACAGGCCAGGCCAACCCAACCTCAACCGTTGAGGCGTTGCGGATGGCCTGGCGTCTCGCCACGGCCAACGGATGAGTGTTTGGAAAGGCACGGATTTGCATATTTTTGAAGAGAAGAAGCGATAAGTGGCGGCGATTGATGCCCTGCCACCCTTGCGTGAGGTGATTGCAACCCACGGGTTGAGCGCCAAAAAGGCGTTGGGGCAAAACTTTCTTTTGGACCTGAACCTGACGGCAAAGATTGCGCGACAGGCGGGCGACCTGTCTGGCATGGACGTGCTGGAAGTTGGCCCTGGCCCTGGCGGGTTGACGCGTGGCTTGTTGGCCGAGGGCGCGCGCAAAGTTCTGGCGGTTGAGAAAGACGCGCGGTGTCTGCCCGCGTTGGCCGAGATCGCTAGTGCCTATCCGGATCGGCTTGAGGTTGTCGAAGGCGATGCGCTGGCGCTGGACCTGCTGAGCCGTCTGACACCGCCCATCGCGATCTGCGCGAACCTGCCCTACAATGTGGGGACCGAGCTGCTTGTGCGCTGGTTGACGCCGCCTGCATGGCCACCCGTGTGGGACAGCCTGACGCTGATGTTTCAGAAAGAAGTAGCTGAGCGGATCGTGGCGCAGCCGGGATCAAAAGCGTATGGGCGTCTTGCTGTGCTGGCGCAATGGCGGTGTGAGGCGCAGATTGCGATGCATTTGCCGCCGGAAGCGTTTACGCCACCGCCCAAGGTCAGCTCTGCTGTGGTGCATTTGCGCGCCTTGCCTGCCCCCAAGTTTGAGGCGGATCCAAAAGTGCTGGAACGCGTCGTTGCTGCAGCGTTCAACCAGCGGCGCAAGATGCTGCGGGCGTCGCTGAAAGCCGTGTCACCCCAGATCGAAGATCATCTGAACGCCGTTGGCATAGCACCAACCGAACGGGCGGAACGCGTGTCTGTCGAAGGGTTTTGTGCCTTGGCCCGGCAGGTGGCCGGGGCGTAACCGGGCTGTTACTCTGCTGCGTCTGGTGTAGGCGCTTCGGCTTTTGCTTCAGCCTTGGGTTCCGGCTTTTTGCGCGGCTTGCGCGGGGCGCGGGGTTTCTTGGGTTTCTCTTCGGCCTTGGCCTCAGGCGTTTCGACAAGCCCGCTTTCTGCTTCGGCCGGGGCGGCCTCGACCACGTCGGGCTGCGGCGCTGAGGCCGGGTCATCCGTCTGCGGCTGAGAGGATGTGTCGCTCTGGTCCTGTTCTTGACGTGCGGCGCGCTCGGCGTCGCGTTGCGCCTGACGTTCGCGGTTTTCGCGTTCCTGCTGTTCGCGGCGCGCCTCTTGTTCGCGCTGCGCCTCAGAGAGCATGCGCATGTAGTGTTCGGCGTGTTGCTGAAAGTTTTCCGCGTTCACGCGGTCATTCGAAAGCTGAGCATCCCGCGCGAGTTGATTGTACTTATCAATGATCTGCTGCGGTGTGCCGCGCACTTTGCCTTCTGGGCCGGAACTGTCGAACACACGGTTCACGACATTGCCCATGTTGTTATTCGATCGGTTGCGGTTGTTCTTATTCCGCGAACGTTTGTTGGAAGAGCGCATTTGTAACTTTTCAGCCTTCTTTCAGCTGTTTTTGCGATTGCTGTGTGCGCTTCGTGCGCTGGAGGTGTGCAATGGCATCCATGTTTGGGCTTACGATCGCGCGAGAGGATGGTGCCCTCGACCGCTGCGATATCTCTGAGTAAGCATGTTGGCCCCCCGCTTACAAGAGCAATTTGGTGCAAACTGTGCAAAAACGGTTGATAAAGCTTTAAATCCCGTCGTTTTGTGGCGGGAAGACGCCCGAAATGGCCCTGTCTCGACCATCAAGGTCCTGATGCGCGGTGATCTCTGCGAACCCGGCATCGGCGAAAAGTTTCGTCACATCCGCTGCTTGAGTGGCACCAAATTCCACCAGAAGCGCCCCTCCCGGTGTCAGATGCTTTGGCGCGTCTCGCGTCAGTATACGATAGGCAGTCAGACCATCCGCCTCGTCTGTCAGCGCGATGCGCGGCTCAAAGCCAAGTTCAGGGTCGAGGCTATCCATCTCATCCAGCGCGATATAGGGCGGGTTCGACACGATAAGGTCAAAGCGGTCGATCACGTCCTCAAACCAATTTGAGACGGCCCAGGTGACGCGGTCGGCGACCCCCACCACGTCCGCGTTGCGTTCAGCGACCGTCAACGCGTCAGCAGAGATGTCCACACCCATGCCACGCAGGCCCCTGTCTTCGCTCAGGATTGACAGCACAATGCATCCCGATCCGGTGCCAAGATCAAGGATGGTTTCGAGTTTCTTATCGTAGATCAATTCATTGGCCGCACGCACGAGTGTCTCGGTTTCGGGCCGCGGGTCAAGAACGGCATCGGTGACGATGAAGTCATGCATCCAAAAGGCACGCTTGCCGACGATATGACTGATCGGTTCACGACGCGCGCGGCGTTGGATGAGCCGATCCAGTTCAGCCATCTGCGCCGGGCTGAGCGGCGCCCATGGTGGATCATCACCTTGAACCTTGTCGATTAAAGCGCTGGCGTCCCGTGCGGCACTGGGTGAACCTGCGGCCTCAAGCATCTTGCGGGCCTTGTGCATGGC
>ERZ1740067.1473-NODE-1473-length-16057-cov-8.051431_pt1 | contig 16057 bp, 19 predicted proteins | sample MGYA00581736_ERZ1740067 | MGnify/ENA primary metagenome ERZ1740067 (study PRJEB43018, sample SAMN04849236) | marine metagenome | isolation source: floating plastic debris | place: Pacific Ocean | collected 2008-08-27 | study: EMG produced TPA metagenomics... | reverse complement strand
TTATCCTAACACGACGCTCTTCCTTTCTTGCTGTTTGGTGATCAGTGCGGGGCCCACACGGTGCCCTACATCGAGGTGAAGAACAACTCCTCCCGCGTGGAGCATGAGGCGACGACATCCAAGGTGGATGACGATCAGATGTTCTATTGCCGGCAGCGCGGCATGGATGAGGAAGAGGCCGTGGCGCTGGTCGTCAACGGGTTCTGTAAGGATGTCCTCCAAGCGCTGCCAATGGAGTTTGCCATGGAAGCGCAGCAGTTGGTGGCGATTTCGCTTGAGGGCTCTGTCGGGTAATGAGATCGAATGCTGTCCAATACGTGACAGCTTTGATGCTGTTCTCGTTTGTGATGTGTCTTTTCGTCGAGGCGACAGGGATGTTCAGCTATCAGACTGCGGGGGTAGGAGCGGCAATTGGAGGCAGCTTTCCGTCTTTTTGGGCCATGGTTCCAGGTTTGAGGCTTGAAGATGGCCTACTTCGAAAACTCCCTAGCGGTTGCTTCGAGGACATTTCTGATCCTGCGTATTTGGGAGGCGTCATTCTATGTGGTTTCTAAGTACCCGCATTGAGACAATAAATTTCACATGGGAAGCGCAGCAACGGGTGGCGATCTTGTTGGAGGGGTCGGTAGGGTGATGCGTAATGCAAGCGTCAAAACAGTCTTGGCCTCTGTTTTGCTGAGCTTCATGGCTCTGGCATTGTTTGCGCCGTCCTATGAACCTTCATTGGGTTTGGGCTTCGCGGCGAATTACGTGCCTATTCCTTTGCTTGATACAAATGAACTGATTGGCCACGCAGAACGATGCATCGGGGATTTTTCTTCGGTGCAGCTGTCTTTGTTCTCCAACTTTGGTTGCAAGTGGTGACGTAATGATTACTACCAGCACCCTATCCATCGAAGGCCGCCCGATGATCGGGTGCAAAGGCAATGTCATATGTGAGGCGCTCGTGGGTGCGAGTGTTTCCGCCCTATGCTCGCTATGGAAGCGCAGGAGTTGGTGCAGATTGAGGCGGAGGGGATTGTAGGTTGATGCGACAGGCTGCAACAAAAGCGGTTTTTGCACTTTCTGTAATGGGAATGATTTCGACGTTATACGTTGGCTGGTCCGATCCCAGCATCGCGAATGCGCTTGGATCAGAGTTCCCAGTTAACTGGCCTTTTGTACCGGGCGTTGAGTCTCCAACACCTTGTTTGGAAAATGCTTGGTGGAAACCGGCGACCGACAACACCGTTTGCTTTTTCTGAGGCTAAGATGATTATCACGACCACCCAATCCATCGAAGGCCGCCCGATCACCGGGTACAAAGGCATTGTCGTAGGTGAGGCGATCATGGGGGCCAATGTGTTTCGCGATGTGTTTGCCTCGATCACCGATATCGTTGGTGGCCGCTCTGGTGCCTATGAGAAAGAGCTGCAGAAAGCCCGCGAGACGGCTATTGAAGAGCTGGAAGAGCGGGCGCGGGCCATGGGCGCGAATGCGGTCGTGGGTGTGGATCTGGATTACGAAGTGGTGGGGCAATCGATGCTGATGGTATCGGTGTCTGGCACGGGCGTGACGCTCGGCTGAGATGACGGTCATGGACCCCATATCGCGCCCGGAATTGACATTGCCGGAGGCAGAAGCCGCGACACTGCGTGCAGCCTATGAGCATGCAAATGTGATTTTGGAATATGGCTCTGGAGGATCTACGGTCATGGCAGGGGCGCTGCCGGGCAAACGGATCTTTTCGGTTGAGAATGACAAGGCTTGGGCGCAAAAGATGCGGCAATGGTTCCTGGATCATCCGGCCGCAGCAGGCACTAGTGTCGATATCATCTGGAGTGACACGGGCGAGACCAAAGCCTGGGGCTATCCCAACGACACCACGCAATACCTGCGCTACCCTCTGTATCCTCTGAAGGTGTGGGACCTTGAAGAGTTCCGTCATCCTGATGTGGTGTTTGTGGATGGCCGTTTTCGCACAGGATGTGTTCTGGCCACGGCTTTCCGCACGCATCGCCCTGTCAGAGTATTTGTTGACGACTATCTGGGGCGAGAAGCATACCACTCGGTCGAGGCCTTCGTTGGCGCCCCCCGCATGTACGGCCGGATGGCAGAATTTAATGTCGAGCCTTTGGTGATCAATCCTGAGCTTCTGCTCGACATAATTGACATGATAATCCGGCCCTGAGGCCGCATTGAGAGCTACTGGAGAGAACACGAAAATGCTGGAAATCAAGGGTTTGACCGTCGATCTTGAGGAAGAAGAGAAGACCATCTTGAAGGGCGTCGACCTCACCGTGGAGGCAGGCAAAGTGCACGCCATTATGGGGCCCAATGGATCGGGCAAGTCAACGCTCAGCTACGCCTTGGCTGGTCGTCACGGCTATGAGGTGACAGGCGGCACTGCCGAGCGCGACGGCGAAGACATTCTGGACATGGAGCCTGAAGAGCGCGCAGCCGAGGGCCTTTTCCTGGCATTTCAGTACCCGGTTGAGATCCCCGGAGTCGGCAACATGACGTTTCTGCGCACAGCCCTCAACGCTCAGCGCAAGGCGCGCGGCGAAGAGGAAATGAGCGCCAAAGAGTTCCTGCAGGTCATTCGTGAGAAAGCAAAGACGCTGAAAATCGACGCTGACATGTTGAAGCGCCCGGTCAATGTCGGCTTTTCTGGTGGTGAGAAAAAACGCAATGAGATCCTACAGATGGCCCTTCTGGAGCCAAAGATGTGCATTCTGGACGAAACCGACTCCGGTCTTGATGTGGACGCCATGAAACTGGTGTCTGACGGCGTGAATGCGTTGCGCGATGCGGGGCGGGGTTTTCTGGTGATCACGCATTACCAGCGACTTTTGGATCACATTAAGCCGGACGTGGTGCACATCATGTCGGACGGCCGCATGGTCAAGACCGGTGGGCCAGAGCTGGCCCTTGAGGTGGAACAGAACGGGTATGCCGATATCCTCTCGGAGGTCGCGTGATGGCGCTACCGGAGAAAAAGCAGGAGGCCACGAAGGCGCGGCTGTCCGTCGCCCGGATGCCCGAAAGCGGAGGCTGGCTAAAGCGCGCGAGAGAGAATGCCATGGAGCGTGTGCGCCAGATGGGATTGCCCGATCGCCGCGATGAATATTGGAAGTATACCCGCCCTGAAAGCCTTGTTCGCCCAAGCGCGTCCCCGGCCAAAGTGTTTGAGGATCCCTCCGATCCGCCGATGTTTCACGCCTTTGATCGGCTCAAGATCGTTTTCACAGACGGTGTTTTCGATGAAGACGCGAGTGATGATCTGGCCCTGAGCGGGGTCAAGATTGAACGTCTGAGCCCGGCATCGTTCACCGACATTCACTGGGCACGCGATCTCTACGGCGTGCTTGAGGCGCGCGGGCAGGAACCGGTCAAGAGTCCTCTTGCGGCATTGAACACCGCGTTGGCCAATGATGGCGTTTTCATCCGTGTCACGGGCAAGCCAAGCAAGCCAGTCAATCTGATTTATAACCATAAATCAGAGACTTCTGACGGTATCCTGCACCATGTGATCAAGCTCGATCCAGGCACGGAATTGACCGTTTTGGAGAACGGGCCGGCGGCTGCACGGTTCAACAAGGTGATGGAAGTGGACGTCGCTGACGGGGCATCCTTTCACCATGTGCGCACGATGGGGCGTGATCACGAACGACGCGCTGTCACGCACATATTCAGCAGGTTGGGCACCGAAAGCGTGTTCAAATCCTTTACGCTGACGGCCAATGGGGTTTTGACGCGCAATGAATGCGTGCTGGAATTGACGGGAGACGATGCAGTAGCGCATGTTGCCGGGGCGTGCGTCGGAGACGGCGATTTTCACCATGATGACACGGTTTTTGTGACCCATGACGCGGTGAACTGCGAAAGCCGTCAGGTGTTCAAAAAAGTGCTGCGCAACGGCGCAACGGGCGTGTTTCAAGGCAAGATCCTGGTCAAGCCCGAAGCGCAAAAAACGGATGGCTATCAGATTAGCCAGGCTTTGCTGCTCGATGACGACAGCCAGTTCCTCGCCAAGCCCGAGCTTGAGATTTACGCCGATGACGTGGCCTGTTCGCACGGGTCGACCAGTGGCGCCATAGATGAAGAAGGCCTGTTTTACTTACGGGCACGCGGCGTTCCCAAGGACACTGCAACAGATCTTATGACCCTTGCGTTTCTGGCAGAGGCTGTCGAGGAAATCGAAGATGAGGATCTGCGCGCCGAGATCGTGGAGCGTTTGGACGCGTGGCTCGGGCGGCGGCGTGACTGATCATGCCCGTCACTTTGGATATCGTGGCAACTTATCGCGGACCGCGTCGCGTGATGCGTCGGCTGATCTCTCTTGGCGAGCATGAGGGCAGGGCGCTGGCCACGCTCGTGGCTGGCTGCTTGGTGACGTTCGTTGCCCAATGGCCGCGTTTGGCCAGAGAGGCCCATATCACTGAACAAGACCTTCAGCCGCTTTTGGGTGGCGCGCTGATGGGCTGGGTGTTTATCGCACCCCTCATCTTTTATCTCTTGGCGTTTATTGCATTTCTTGTCTGCAAAGCTTTTGGAGCAACCGGATCCGCATATAACAGCCGCTTTGCTATGTTTTGGTCTTTCCTCGCGGCCAGCCCATTGATCTTGCTGCACGGTTTGGTCGCAGGCTTTGTCGGCCCGGGTGCTGGTCTGAGCTTTGTTGGCATCTTATGGTGCGTTGTGTTTTTATGGTTCTGGTTGTCCAATATGCGTGAAGCCGGATGGGGCCACGCTTGATCACATGACGTTTAACACGGTTAAAGCTCTTTTTCGTACGACGCTCACCGACCCGCGCCAGGGCGGACGGGATGTGATCGCTCTTAATCTGCCGACCCAAGGGTTGTGGATCGCGCTCATGCTGATGGCTGTGATCCTATCTTTGTTGGTGTCGGGCCTGTTTTATGTATCCCCCATTCCCGATGACGACCTGGGGCAGATGATCCGTAGCTCTCCGGCCTTTCAATCGCCGCTGCTCTTCGCCTTGATCAATTGGGGGCAATCGGTTGTCACTGTGTATGTGCTTCATTTCGTGAGCCGCATGGTCGGGGGTGAGGGTGAAGTGCGTGACATGCTCTCTGTTATGATTTGGTTGCAGGTCATGACGCTGGTGCTGGCTGTCACGTTTTCATTGGTGTTGCTTGTGATCCCGGCGATTGGTGCGCTTTGCATGTTGCTGGCTTTTTTCTGGGGTCTTTGGGCTATTGTCGCATTTGTCGATGCCGCCTCAGACTTTGATAGCATGTTCAGAGCTTTGGGTGTCTGCATCGCAGGGTTTCTGGCGTTTTCGTTTTTGATGACAATTGTTGCGTCGCTGATGTCGGCATTCGGGATCGGAGGAGTGGGATAATGTGGGATGTACACAAGGTAAGAGGTGATTTTCCAATCCTCAGCCGGGAGGTGAATGGCAAACCGCTTGTCTACCTCGACAACGGGGCATCTGCGCAAAAGCCGCAGGTGGTTATCGATGCCGTTACCCATGCCTATGCACATGAATATGCCAATGTGCATCGCGGGCTGCACACGCTCTCCAATATTGCCACCGAGAAATACGAGGCGGTGCGGGGTATCATCGCGCGGTTTTTGGGGGTTGCCGATCAAAACCAGATCGTCCTGAACTCGGGCACAACCGAAGGCATTAATATGGTGGCGCACAGCTGGGCGATGCCACGTCTTCAGGCCGGAGATGAGATCGTCCTGTCGGTGATGGAGCATCACGCCAATATTGTGCCCTGGCATTTCCTGCGGGAACGCCAGGGTGTGGTGCTGAAATGGGTGGATATCGAGCCGGACGGCAGTCTCGATATCGAGCGGATCATTGATGCGATCGGCCCCAAGACCAAATTGCTTGCCATTTCGCATCTGTCCAACGTGCTGGGCACCAAGGTTGATGTCAAAACACTCTGCACCGCAGCGCGAGAGCGGGGCGTGGCCACCATGATAGATGGCAGCCAGGCGGCGGTGCATATGCCGGTGAATCTCGATGATATGGGCTGCGATTTTTACGCAATCACGGGGCACAAGCTTTACGGGCCGTCCGGATCAGGCGCGATCTATGTCAACAAAGACCGCTTCCCCGAAATGCGCCCCTTCCTTGGCGGCGGCGACATGATCAAAGAGGTGAGCCGCGACGCGGTCATCTATAATGACCCACCCATGAAGTTTGAGGCGGGTACGCCGGGGATTGTCCAGACCATCGGGCTTGGCGTGGCGCTTGAGTATCTGATGGGGCTCGGCATGGACAACGTGGCGGCCTATGAGGACCAGCTGCGCGACTATGCGCAAGGGCGGTTGTCCGGCCTCAACTGGTTGCAGGTGCAAGGCAACGCGCCCGACAAAGGCGCGATCTTTTCGTTCACGCTGGATGGGGCTGCCCATGCCCATGACATTTCGACGATCCTGGACAAAAAGGGTGTCGCCGTGCGCGCGGGCCAACATTGTACCGGTCCTCTGATGGAGCATCTTGGCCTGAATGCCACGTGCCGCGCATCTTTTGGGCTCTACAATACCGAAGGCGAGGTGGATACGCTGATCGATGCGCTGGAGCTGGCGCGTGATCTCTTCGGTGATGGCTGAACAAGCCCATTAATCCGGGTTACCGGTCATGGCGTAAGGCCGTGCGACAGAGCCACGTTTTGCGCACCACGTACTATTCTCACGGCGCTTTTGCCATCGGCCACGGGAAAACAGTTGCTTTGGCAAATCATCTCATCGCCGCGCATCTGCAGCGCTTTCCTCAGCGGATTTTGGCCCGTTTGTGGCGATTTCTCTGGCTTACCCAGCGGCCAAGACGATTTTTTGCCCATCTAAACCTGCCCGAATCCCACGAATTGTGCCCAAGAAACGGCCTAGAGCGGCGTTTTTCATGGAGAAATCAGGCAAATGAGTGTTAACTCGGCAACACCTATGAAACTCTTGAGGCAGCTTCCGGCGTTTCATCTCGATATCGTGAAAAGAGTGTCGACAAGGCATTTGATGTATCTTTATATGGGTCGTGTTTACTGCGAAAGGAGCTGCCCAATGAAGGTGGTTAAAGTTCTTACTCTGGTGACAATCGGTGTGACTATGGCTGCATGCGCTCAGCAGCAGCAGCAAGAAGCTCCGATCATCGTGCCTGAGCCTGTCTTCGACAAGCACGGCAACCCGGTCTGATCTGACGCCGTTTCGGCGGTCTGATTTTATCAGGATTGAACAATCAAGGGCTATCACCTTTTTGGTGATAGCCCTTATCTTTTGCAGACCAGGGTGGGCTTGATGGGTCTCCAAGCGTCCGTCTATTTTGCCGATTGCACCGATTTAACAGGGCCGATATACGCGACGTCAGGCACCTGTAGCTCAGCTGGATAGAGCGCTGCCCTCCGAAGGCAGAGGCCAGAGGTTCGAATCCTCTCAGGTGCGCCACTCTCTTTTAGACTAATGACGGGGCGCGGATTGATGCCAAGTTTCGTGCCGGGTATGCCCGATCACGTGCGTCAACTTCAAGCTATGCGCTAAAACTGCACGGATCCGGGCGATGCCAGGTGACAGTGTGATCCGCAGGACAGCGGGGCTTTCGCTGTGATCCCGTTACTGCGTGGGGAACCGCGTTCTGCGGACCGGATCCATCTGCATCCAATCGGGCAATCCGATCACGTAGTCGATCGCAAATAAGACAAAACACGCCACCACAACCCCAAGGACCAGCAAAACCCGTTTCGTGCTTGGGGGTCTGTGGGCCCAAATGGCCATCCGAAAAAACCAACGCGGATTCATATGCCTCTTCGTTTTGTCGCAGAGAGCGCCTAATTGCTTGATATTTAGGCGCCCGTCCTAGACATACTCTGCAGTTGACGTTTAGTTCAAGGTAGCGCCGCCAGATGCCGCAACACTCTGAGTCCAGAAACCTGCCATTCTCGGCAGAGCAAATGTTTGATCTTGTTGCAGATGTCGAAGCCTATCCCCTGTTTCTGCCTTGGACCGCCGCAGCCCGTGTGCGCAGCGTGCGCGACCGTGAGGATGGCGCGCAGGAAATGGATGCCGATCTGATCGTGAGTTTCAAAGTGTTTCGGGAGCGGTTTGGCAGCCGCGTGGTGCTTTGGGACAAAGCCCGCAAGATTGAGACCGAGTACATTGATGGGCCGTTCAAGCACATGCGGTCCAATTGGATTTTCACACCTGGCGAGGATGGGTGCACTGTGCAGTTCGACGTGGATTTTGCATTCCGAAACCTGCTTTTACAGTCCGCAGCTGAAGTGTTCTTCTATGAAGCCATGCGCCGGATCGTGCGCGCTTTTGAGAACCGGGCGCAGGTGCTTTACGGATCCTGAGTGATTGCCCGGAGCAGCAGTGCGAGCGCGTGATCGCGGGATCTACGACGCACCTCTGCGCGTCCCGGTGCGCCGAATTCCAATGTTTCTGTGTGGGTGGGGCAGCCGGTTCGTGCCACTCCAAAACACACGCGGCCTTCCGGTTTGAACTCTGACCCGCCCGGGCCCGCGATGCCCGTGATTGAGACGGAGACGTTAGCCAGCGACCGTCGCAAAGCGCCTTCTGCCATCTCTAGAGCGACTTCCTGGGAAACGGCACCAAAGGATGCCAGGGCTTCCTTCGACACACCCAAAAGGCCGTTTTTCGCCTCATTAGAATAAGTTACAAAGCCACATTCAATTGCGGCGGAAGAGCCTGGGATGTCGGTCAAAGCCGCGGCAACCATGCCACCTGTGCAGCTTTCGGCTGTGACGATTTTCAGCCCTGCCGCCTTGGCCGCATCGAGAACGTCTGTGGCCGTCATAGGCCAAGAACGCCGTGGGCCAGATACGCCAAAGCGCCAACGCCGAGCGCTGCAAAGACACCCGCCACCACGTCATCCAGCATCACCCCCAGTGCGTCTTCGCGCCGGTCGGCCCAGCCCACCGGGCCAAGTTTGGTGATGTCAAAAAGACGGAAGAGCACAAATGCCGCCACCCATCCGGGCCAGAGATCCAGCACACCCGCCCCGCTGTGCGTGGCGCCCACAGAGACCGGCAAGAGCGCGACCCATTGGCCCACGACCTCATCAATCACAATGTAGGACGGATCGTGATTGTCTTTGCCTGATGTCAGCCTCTGCGTGGCCCAAACACCAATGAAGAAAAGCACAACGCTGGCGGCTAGGAGGAGCGTTGCTCCGCCCAGAACGTGTAGCATCCATGCCATAGGCAAGGCGGCAAGGGATCCCCATGTGCCTGAACCCGGTTTCAGGTGGCCCACAAGGCCAGTCGTGGCCACGAGATAAGCGATTGCGTTCATATGGCTTGATATCTTGCGCTCAAAGCCGGAGGCAAGATCGAAAAAAGGCTTCAGTGACACAGCTTGCGTGCTTAATTTTTAGGCATTTTCCCGCTGTTGGGTGCTTCAATCCCTCTATTTCATTGTGAATTCAAGGGCGCGATCATAAACCCGGATCAATGCTCAATCATTAAGCAAACCTATGGTACGCCTGCCTGATACCACGCTTCTGCCACCTGTTTTCCTGGCTCCGATGGCCGGAATAACGGATTTACCGTTCCGTCAGCTTGTGTCGTCCTTTGGCGCAGGACTGGTTGTGAGTGAGATGGTGGCAAGTCAAGAGATGGTGCAGGCCAAGCCGGGCGTTCGAGAAAAAGCGGAACTTGGCTTCGGTCAGGAGAAAACGGCTGTGCAGCTTGCAGGGCGTGAGGCCTATTGGATGGCCGAAGCCGCGCGCCAGGTTGCAGATCAGGGTGCCCGGATCATTGACATCAACATGGGGTGTCCGGCCAAAAAGGTAACGTCATCGAGCGGGTTCGGGGCCAGCGGCTCCGCTCTGATGAAGGATCTTGATCACGCGCTCACGCTGATCGAGGCCGTGGTGGCAGCAGTCAATCTTCCGGTGACCCTGAAGACGCGTCTTGGCTGGGATGATGATTTGCGCAATGCCGCAGACCTTGCGCGCAGGGCCGAGGGCGCTGGTGTGCAGATGATAACGATCCACGGGCGCACACGATGTCAGTTTTACAAAGGGCGTGCGGATTGGGCGGCCATTCGGTCTGTCAAAGACGCTGTCGATATACCGGTGATTGCCAATGGGGACATCACCGATACGGCCACGGCACGCCGAGCATTGAGCCTATCGGGCGCGGACGGCGTGATGATCGGACGCGGGGCGCAAGGACGGCCCTGGCTTTTGGCTCAGGTCGCCGCGGAGATTTATGGCACGCCGCCGCCCGCGATCCCGGTGGGGGCGGACTTGGCTGAACTCGTGGCGGCGCACTACGATGCGGTGCTTTCTTTTTATGGCAAAGAGCTCGGTGCACGCGTCGCTCGAAAGCACTTGTCCTGGTATATGGATGAAGCTGGAACGCCGGGCGCGCTTCGCAAATCTGTCCTAACGGCGCGCGATCCAGAGACTGTCTTCGCGCTTCTCGAACCCGCCATGTCGCAGCAGAGCCTCGCCGCATGACGACACCGGATGACGCCATATGGGTCTCTTTGCCAGTGCCGGCCGTGATTGTCGGTGAGGATGACACCATCACGCGTCTCAACCCGGCCGCCGAGGCTTTCTTGCTTTCCTCTGCCAAAACCATGATTGGACAACCGATCTGGGACAGGTTGGCCGTGGATGCGCCGCTTGAACAAGCCATGGAGCGTGCGCGGGAGACTGGTGCACCGCTTTTTGTCAATGATGTAGATATTGGCACGGGCGATCGCGCACCGGTTCAGTGCAATTTGCAGATCGCGCCGGTCAGCGCCGCACCCGGTGCCATGCTGATCCTCATATCTCCCAGAGAGTTGGCCGGTCGGATCACGCAAAGTAAATCCGTGAAGGCGGCGGCGAAATCGGCGATTGGCATGGCCGAGATGCTGGCCCACGAGATCAAAAATCCGCTCGCCGGGATCACTGGGGCGGCCCAGCTTTTGTCTATGAACCTCAGCGCAGAAGACCTTGAACTTACAGACTTAATTGTCAGTGAAAGCCGAAGGATCGTGAGCCTTCTTGAGCAGGTGGAGCAATTTGGTAACGTGACCGCTCCGCAAATGCGCGCGATCAACATACATGACGTTCTTGATCGGGCTCGGCGCTCTGCAATTGTGGGTTTCGCTGCGGATATGACCGTGTTGGAGCGGTATGACCCGTCCTTGCCCTGGGCGTTGGGTGACCCAGATCAGCTGCTGCAGGTGATCCTCAACCTCATTAAAAATGCCGCCGAGGCCGCTGGCAAAGACGGCGGCACGATTGAGCTGAAGACCTATTACGAACAATCGCTTAGGGTCCGTAACGGGGATGGCGGGGGGCGCACTCTGCCGCTGCAAATCGAGATCATTGATGATGGCCCCGGCCTGCCGCCCGAGATTGCGGCGGATGTGTTCGAACCCTTCGTTTCGGGCCGTGAAAACGGGACAGGGCTTGGGCTGGCTTTGGCCGCCAAGATTATCTCCGATCACCAAGGGTGGCTCTCTGTCAGCTCAGCCCCCGGTCGCACCAAGTTTCGCATATCGCTCGCGCGAGCGCCGATACACATGACATTGAAAGAAGAGGACGCGTAATGGACGGCACTGTACTTGTCGCTGATGATGATCGCACGATCCGCACGGTTCTGACCCAGGCCCTGACACGGGCTGGCTGCAAGGTGCATGCCACGAGCTCTCTGACCACGCTGATGCGGTGGGTCTCAGAGGGCAAAGGCGATGCGGTGATCACTGATGTGATGATGCCAGACGGTAACGGGCTTGAGATGCTGCCGAAGATCGCGACGGATCGCCCTGGGCTGCCTGTGATAGTGATCTCTGCCCAGAACACCATCATGACGGCGATCCAGGCGGAAGAGGCCGCCGCCTACGATTACCTGCCCAAACCCTTCGATCTGCCGGATCTGATGAAGCGGACGGCCCGTGCCATAGAGGCCCGAGGACGCGCCGCAGCGGCACGGCCTGAACAGGATGAGCGACCCGATGAGCTGCCGCTCGTTGGACGAACCGAGGCGATGCAAGGGCTCTATCGCGTGGTGGCGCGCTTGATGAACACCGATCTTCCAGTGCTGATCACCGGAGAATCTGGCACCGGAAAATCCCTGATTGCGCGCGCGATCCATGATTTCTCTGACCGACGGACGCTGCCATTCGTGACAGTGACGCCGTCTGATCTGGCGGATCTCGAAGGTCCGGCGAAAGTCATGTCGCGGGCCAAAGGCGGCACCGTCGTGCTGGACGAAGTGGGGGATCTGCCTGCCGACGCACAAGGGCGCGTCGTTCGGATGATGGATGCGCCGGGGGATCATGTGCCCCGCTTTATGGCCACAAGCCTGGGGCGGTTGGCCGACAAGCTCGAAGGCGGCGATCTGCGTGAAGATCTTTACTACCGTCTTTCGGGCGCTGTGGTGGATGTGCCAAGCCTGCGCACGCGCGTCGATGATATCCCTTTGCTGGTCGACCACTTCATGGCACGGGCCGAGCGCGATGGCTCGCCCACGCGGACATTGTCGGCGGAGGCGATGGAGCTGATGCGCGCCTATAGTTGGCCGGGCAATGTGCGCCAGCTGGAAAACATGGTGCAGCGCATCGGGCTTACGGCGCGGGGCGTCGAGATCACGCGCTCTGAGATTGAAAGCGTGCTGGGCAATCAACCCGCTGCGGCCCCGGTCGTGGGGCAGGGCGGGGGTGAGAGCCTGTCGGAATCCGTTGAGCGCCATTTGAAGCGCTACTTTGATCTGCACGGCAACACGTTGCCGCCGCCCGGGCTCTATGCCCGCATCCTCAAGGAAATGGAGATGCCGCTGATTGAGATTGCCTTGGATGCGACGCGGGGAAATCAGGCAAAATGCGCTGATTTGCTCGGTATCAACCGCAATACTTTGCGCAAGAAGATCACCGATTTGGATATTCGCGTGACACGGCGCCGTAAGTTGATGTAAAACTGCAACAGAACTGTTGCTGGGAATCGCGAAAGGCATCGCGCCTAGCTACATGTTGGGTTGCCCGAGCAGGCATCGACTAACGGATGGGGTAGACGCGTGGCGGTAAAGACACGCCAATTGTCTTGGGATACTGTAAGCCGGATCAGGCGCTTACGCCGCGTGCAAACCGCCGCGACCTTCAGCTTGGCCGTGATGGGCCCGGTCTTGGCGCTGCTGACCTATCTGGTCATGGGGCCCTTGGATCAGGGGGCATCGTCCAATTACCTGCGCATCGTTCTGCTGATCGATCTGATCTATGTGATCATGGTGGCCGCTCTGGTGGGCCAGAACCTCGTGCAGATGGTGGCTGCCCGGCGGCGGCAATCAGCGGGATCCCGCCTGCATTTGCGGCTCACCGGCGTCTTCGCAGTTATGGCGCTTTTGCCGACCATCACGGTGGCTGTTTTTGCCACCTTATCCGTGAATATGGGCCTTGAGGCGTGGTTTTCAGATCGGGTGGGCCGTGTGGTCGACAACTCGGTGCTGGCCGCCCAGGCCTATGAGGATGAGCACCGTCGGGATCTTGAGCAAGACGCGCGGGCCTTGGCCTCTCTTATCGACGCGACGCACCGCGCCGCAGTGTTCCTGGACGACGGTGAGCTGCGGCAAATCCTGTCGCGGGGTCAGCGCGGCATTCAACGGGGTCTGCGTGAGGCGTTTGTCATCGACGGCACAGGCGCAATCCGCGCGCGGGGAGAGCGGTCCTATCTCTTTGATTACGAAGAGCCCACCACGGGTCAGATATCTAAAGCGCAAGACGCGGGCGTGATGATCATCCAGGACTGGGACAACAATGAGTTTCGCGCGCTCTTGCCGCTGAAAGAAATCCCGGACAGATATCTTTACGTCAGCCGCGAAGTCGATGGCGCGATCCTGAGCCTGTTGGATGAAACCCAGGAAACGGCGGTGTTCTACCAGCAACGTGAAAGCGAACGGGGCCGCGTGCTGTTTGAATTTGGCCTGCTCTATGTGGGCTTTGCCGTCATTTTGATCTTGGCGGCGATCTGGCTGGGCATGTGGTTTGCAGAACGACTGTCCCGCCCGGTTGGGCGGCTCACTTCGGCGGCGCAGCGCGTGGGCGAGGGCGACCTCGACGTGCGGGTGCGCGAAGAACATGGTGACGATGAGATCGCGCAGTTGTCGTCTTATTTCAATCAGATGACGCGACAACTTAAAGGCCAGCGGGACCGCCTCTTGGCCAACACAGAGCAGATTGAGCGTCGACGGCGCCTCTTTGATTCCGTGTTGGGGTCTGTGTCTTCCGGCGTGGTCGGTCTGGATTCGGAAGGCCGCGTGACGTTTGTAAACCGCGCGGCGGAGCGACTTCTGGCGTGGGATGTGGAAAACCAACAGCAGCTGGCGCTCAGCGTCGCCATCCCTGAATTCGCCGCGCTCTTTGACAAGCTGCAAACAACCTCCAGCGGCTTTGCACAAGAAGAGATCAAGGTGAGCCGGGGCGGGCGGATGGAAAACCTGCTGGTGCGCATGTCGACGCGCACCCGTGATGACGCAACAGCCGAAGGGTTTGTGGTGGCCTTTGATGATGTGACCGATCTGGTGACGGCGCAGCGCATGGCCGCATGGGGAGATGTCGCGCGCCGCATCGCCCATGAGATCAAAAACCCGCTCACGCCCATCAAGCTCTCAGCGGAGCGCATCAAGCGCAAGTTTGGCAGACAGCTGGAACAAGAAGAGGCCGATGCCCTGGAGCAGCTCACCGATGTGGTGGTGCGCCAGACCGATGATTTGCGCCGTATCGTGGATGAGTTTTCAAAATTCGCGCGCATGCCTGAGCCGCAGACCCGAAACGAGGATCTAAGCGCGCTCTTGCGAGAGGCCGTGGTGTTGCAAGAGGCGGGTCAACCCGACGTGCGCTTTGTGACGGATTTTCATGACAGTGATATCTGGGCAGAGTTGGATGCCACAATGATCGCCCAAGCGCTGACCAATTTGATCAAGAACGCCGGAGAAGCGATTGAAAGCCTTCAGGAAAAAGGCGCGCCGGAGGGCCATGTGCCGCAAGTGATGGTAACGAGCCGGCTTGAGCGCGATGAGGCCGTCATCGAAATCTCAGACAACGGGATCGGCCTGCCAGAAGATCGGTCGCGTCTCTTTGAACCCTATGTGACGACCCGCGAGAAGGGCACAGGGCTCGGATTGCCGATCGTGAAGAAGATCATCGAAGAACATAGCGGAACTCTCTCCCTACAGGATGCGGTTCCCTTTGAAGACGGGGCCCATGCGGGCGCCAAGGCTGTGGTGCGCCTGCCTATTTTGGCGGTCGTGGCAGAAGACATTGAACCAAAACAACAAGCTGTGTGAGGAATTATGGGCGATATTCTAATTGTTGACGACGAACGAGATATTCGTGAACTGATCTCAGATATCTTGAAGGACGAAGGCTTTACCACCCGCTTGGCGGGCAACTCAGATGAGGCCATGGCGCAGATATCCGGTGAACAGCCGGCGCTTTTGATCCTAGATATCTGGCTGAAAGACAGCAACATGGACGGGATAGACATCCTCAAGACCGTCAAGCGGGATTACCCCGACGTGCCTGTGGTGATCATCTCGGGCCATGGCAATATCGAGATTGCTGTCGCGGCGATCAAACAAGGCGCGTACGACTTTATCGAAAAGCCCTTCAACATTGACCAATTGCTGGTTGTGATCCGCCGCGGCATGGAAACCAGCCGTCTCAGGCTCGAAAATCACGCGCTGCGTCGGCAAGGCAGTGAACCGGCTGTGATGCTGGGAGACAGCCCCGCCTACCGCACGATGATCAGTCAGCTTGACAAGGTCACCAAATCCAACGGGCGCGTGATGCTGAGCGGGCCGTCGGGATGTGGCAAAGAGCTTGCGGCCCGATACATCCATGCCAATTCAAACCGGGCGGATGCGCCATTTGTCTCGGTCAGTTGCGCGACGATTGAGTCAGACCGGATGGAGGAGGTGCTCTTTGGTCGAGAGTCCGATGAGCGCGGCATTGAAAGCGGTCTTTTGGAGCAGGCCAACGGTGGCGTGATTTATTTTGACGAGGTGGCCGATATGCCCGTCGGCACCCAGTCCAAGATCCTGCGCGTTCTCGTGGATCAGACGTTTTTGCGCGTGGGCGGCTCGGACAAAGTCCA
>ERZ1740067.1472-NODE-1472-length-16060-cov-6.689160_pt1 | contig 16060 bp, 12 predicted proteins | sample MGYA00581736_ERZ1740067 | MGnify/ENA primary metagenome ERZ1740067 (study PRJEB43018, sample SAMN04849236) | marine metagenome | isolation source: floating plastic debris | place: Pacific Ocean | collected 2008-08-27 | study: EMG produced TPA metagenomics... | reverse complement strand
CAGCTCCTCAATACCGACTGCCCATTGCTACTTGATGCAGATGGCCTCAATCTCCTGACTCAAACCGATGTTGTGCGCTCGCTGCAAAACAGAACCGCTCCAACCATCCTGACGCCACACCTGGGTGAGTTCAAGCGTCTTTTTCCAGACATTTATGCCAGCCAATCTGAGCAAGCACTGCCGGGTGAACTAGCCGCCCAAGCCGCTAAAGCGAGTCGAGCAATTGTTCTGCTCAAGGGGCCCAGAAGTGCGATCGCGAGTGGGCAAACGCTTTGGTTCAATCCTGAAAGCACGCCTGCGCTGGCCCGAGGAGGAAGTGGCGATGTGCTCACGGGTTTAATGGGAGGCTTAGTCGCTGCCGCTAGCAAGGAGTCTCAAGATGTATGCTCAGCTGTGCTCAGCGCGGTTTGGTGGCATTCTCAAGCTGCGCTCTACGCAAGTCGCCAACGCACTTTGCTGGGGGTCGATCCTTTGCAACTCGCCCATAGCCTGAACCCGTCACTCTCAGAAATTCTTAGATTAAAGAAAGCCCTACACTAAGCGCTTTAAACTGAGCGCTTTCCTTTTACGGTGGTCCAAGTCTTCCATCCTAGCCGGGCAATCATCAGCACCGTCAGCGGCACGACAACCCAGCCGATGACACCCGCTTGGGGTGCAAATTCTTCGCTTGCATGGAGAAACAGGTACCCGATGTAGAGCACGTAATACATCAGAAGCAGCACGCCTTCGCGCCGAGAGACTTCGTTATCGGTAAAGAAAATCGGCAGGCACATAAAAGCAACTGCCAGCATGACCGGAATATCGAATGTTATTGCGGACTGAGAAATGCTGATTCCTGTTGTTGAAATGCTGCTGGTCAGACCTAGGACGACTAAGATATTGAAAATATTGCTGCCAATCACATTACCAACAGCGATATCGCGCTCGCCTCGAATACTTGCCATGACCGACGTCGCCAGCTCTGGAAGCGATGTGCCAAAGGCGATGACAGTCAGGCCGATGACCAGTGAGCTAGCGCCGAAGAATGTGGCGATCGCAACTGCACTATTGACCAGCATTTGCGAGCCAAGAATCAGCAGGGCTGCGCCGCCGATAAAGCTGATAACGTTGAGACCAGTTTCTTTTGCGGAGAGCGATCGCTCTCCAAAGTTGGCGTATTCTTCGAGCACGCCCTGGTCTTCTTCCTTACGGCTCTGGTAGAGCAAAAATATGGTGTATGCTAATCCACCCAAAAATAAAACCACCCCATCGGAGCGGTTAATCTGCCCATCTAGGCAAAAGAGCATTAGCAGAGAGGAGACGCCGATCATGATCGGAACATCTAACCGGACCAGCTGCTGAGCAACGATCAGAGGGGCAATGAGTGAGGAAACGCCAAGGATCAACAAAATATTACAAATGTTGCTGCCTACCACATTGCCCAGTGCAATATCTGCCTGGCCATGCAGACTCGCATTAATGCTAACGGCCAGCTCGGGAGCACTCGTGCCAAAAGCGACCACCGTCAGGCCAATGACTAGCGGAGATACGCCAATGGTAGCTGCGAGCTTAGAAGCGCCCTTGATCATGACCTCTGCGCCACCAACCAGTAAAGCCAGCCCTATCACTAAAGAAACAACCGTCCAAATACTCATAGTCGCTGTGATGTACGGGTTTCTCCCAAAGTCGCGGACAAAGTAACAGACAAAAAGGTGAACATAAAAGGAAAGGGTATAAGCGTAACCTTTCCTATATCAAACTGCCCAGATATGTGTAGCAACGTTCTGTTGAATTCTTTCCCAAGCCTATCAAGGTTTGACGCCTTAGAATATCGATAACCGCTGCTTGGCACAAGTCCCTAGCGGTAAATTTACTGTTGTACTAGGAAACTTTTTTCATTGTCATCGTCATCTGATTCGTCAACGCTAACCGAACAATTATCAGCTGATTTCGCAGCTGAACTAGCCCCGTGGCGATCACCTCTATCAAGAGCGCTTCACCGCAACCGTGCCCAGCCGTTCTGCCGTTTTCTTCAATTAGCAACTGTTCGCACTGATGGTACACCAGCTAACCGTACGGTGGTATTTCGAGGGTTTTTGACGGATAGCAATTTGCTGATGTTTATTAGCGATCGCCGCAGCGAAAAAATAGCACAAATTCAGCAAAATCCCCCCGCAGAAGCCTGCTGGTATTTCACAAAAACCCGAGAGCAGTTTCGACTGAGCGGTGAGCTGACTGTTGTAACTGCAGACACTTCAGAACCTAGCCTTAAAGCGGCGCGATCGCAGCTATGGCAAAATATCTCAGACAATGCTCGCCTTCAGTTTGCTTGGCCCCATCCCAAAGCCCCCCGCCAAGAAGATGCCAATTTCAGCCCGCCCCCACCGGGTCTGCAGACACCGCTGCCCACATTTTGTCTCCTGCTGCTAAGCCCGCATACTGTCGATCACCTTTCTCTCAGAGGTGAACCCCAGGACAGAGTTCTCTACCGACGTGTAGACCAGCAGTTAGGGGAAAAGGATAAACAGTGGAGTGTTTCAAACGTAAATCCGTAGGCCGTGCCCGCGTAGAGAGTGAATCTACAGGAGTCTGAACCGCCCAAAAAGCTAGAGGCCTGAGCCACCCAAAAATTCCTGAAGCGCTTTATCTTCGATATTGCAGCAGCGAACACCGGTACAATTCTCCTCCGTAGCCGCCGGTGAAGTACTCACGCCTACAGAGACCAGCTGCTCTAGGCTAGAGACTTTCTCTTCCAACTCGCTGGTCGGCTGATTTTTGCGGATGCGTGAAAGCTCGTTTTCGAGCGCTTCTATACGGTCGACCAAAGCACGAATAGCCAGTGCTTCAGAATCTGGTAAGCGGCCATGCTCTAACGGCTCCACTCGCTCACCCGAGCGATAAAGAATACGGCCAGGCACCCCAACCACTGTGCAGTCGGAAGGGACTTCCCTAAGCACGACAGACCCCGCGCCGATGCGGACGTTATTCCCGATTTGAATATTGCCGAGTACCTTTGCGCCAGCGCCAACGACGACGCCATTGCCAAGGGTAGGATGACGCTTGCCAGACTCTTTGCCAGTGCCCCCCAGCGTTACGCCCTGATAAATCAGCGACAGGTCGCCTACGATTGCTGTTTCACCAATCACGACGCCCATACCGTGGTCAATGAATACCCCAGAGCCAATCGTTGCGCCCGGGTGAATTTCGATGCCTGTCAGTGCTCTGGCTAGATGGGAAATGAGCCTAGGGATGAAGGGAATACCGACATTCCACAGCCAGTGGGCGAATCGGTGCAGAACCAAAGCCTGGAACCCAGGGTAGAGGAAGGCGACGTCAAGCCAGTTGCGGGCAGCCGGATCACGGGCAAAAATGATGCGGAAGTCACGAGCGATAGCCTTAAACACAGGTGTAGTTTCCCTAGGTAACGGCAGTAATGACAGAGCAGCTCACAGTGAATGAGACTGCGCAACTCTATTGAGCAATTCTATTGAATAGTTAACAGGCCACGCCTATCTTAACGCTTGATTAATTCACGTCCAAGCATCGAAGAGGGCGGAGAACCGCCTGCTTTACCCAATTCCAATCTTCATCGCCAGGGTAGGCGACAGTGGCAAAAGAACAAGCAGCATTAGGAATAGGGCTAAGAGGGCAAGGGCGGCTCGGGCGTCGTTGGGTTCGGTCATGTCGTCTGTACAGGGACGCTCGGGCTGGCGCTGTAAAAAGACGATCAGAACGGCCCAGTAAAGGGCTAGCGGGTTGAAGAGACCAACTAGAGCGAGCAAGACCAAAGTAACGGCTGTCGCTTTGATCAGCGTTTTGCGGCCATAGATGGCTTGAACGATGCGCCCCCCATCCAACTGTCCGGCAGGCATGACGTTGATGGCGGTGATAATCAGGCCAATCCAGCCGACAATCATCAGCGGGTGGACGTCGACCAAATCGCCCTGAAGGGCGTCGCCAAGGACGGTGCGAGCAAGCGTGCCGACGAAGATGGAACCCTGAAAGAACTCAGCTGGAAGCTGGAAGCGGCTACCGGGATGGGAAAGGACCAGACCCAGAAATAAGAAGAGAAAGGACAACAAGCCACCTGCGGCAGGTCCGGCAAAGGAGACGTCAAAGAGAACGCTGCGGTTTGGCAGAATGGACTCAAATTTCACCAGTGAACCAAACGCACCGAGCTGCCAAGCAGGGAGAAAGAATGGCGGGCTAATTTTGACCTGCTCGCGGCGGGCGAGGATGATGTGGCCAAGCTCGTGGGTTCCGAGGACGGCGATGATGCCCAGGCCGATGGGGAGAACTTCGCGCCAGCGTTCGGGCGATTGAAAGATGTCGAAGCTTTGGAGGATCGCGGAGGTTTCCAGACAGGTGGCAATGGTTGCGATCGCCAGTGCTACAGCCAATACCTTTTGCGCAGTTGAGGTTTCCTTCGGCCCGTTGGACGCAGGCAGCACCACGACGACAGGTTTCTCTTCTGGATCGGGCAGCAAAAATGAACGGTAGCGATCACCAAACTTATCCGCTAGCTTTTCGCTGAGAATCTTGGCCGATTCCGCCGGATCGCCTCTCAGGTTGCCTTTGAAAATAGCACCTTCCTGGTAGGGCACCGTTTTCGTCCTAAAGAAGGTGTCGATACTGAAGATGCCTTCGATGCTCGCTAAATCTTCGGGAGGAATAGGAGGACGGTTAGTGTCATCGTCTTCTGGTTTTACCAGGTCTTCTTTTTCACCCTTTTGCGAATTGTTTTCTGTGCTGCTGCCAGTGCCATTAGTATCACTGGTAGCAGATTGGCTATTGTCGGCGGCTGTGGGCTGACTGACTGCTTTTGTCGTTTCGTTTTTGGTCGTTTCGGTGGCGATCTCATTGGCGGCTTTATCGACCAGCGACGTTGCCTTTTGGGTAGAGAGGGCTTCTGCGCCCGCTGCGCGTAGCTCCTTGCCAAGGTATATATATAGACCAGCGGAGCCAACGACCAGGAACAAGATACCTGCCAAGTTGAGATACAAACCGGCCGCCGAAAGACCAAAAAAGAGGATCCAGGGACCCATAAGGACGACGGTTTGTAGCCAGGCTAAAATGCCGGGCTTGCCGTAGGGTTTGGCTTTGGAATAGCCCCAAGCCAAAATGGCAAAGGCTGCGAGCAAAAGTAAAACGATGATCATAGGGGCGTAGACCTGTAGCTGCTAAAGATTGAGATGCGCTAAACCTAGAGCACTGAACCGTTAGAGCCGGTAAAGAGGTATAGATTATTAATTTTATTTTAATAGAGGATGGTGAGCGTACTCGCATCGGGTTTACACTGGCAGCTAACTGCGGTGAATGAGCCTATGGATAACGATTTTGAGAGTGAGCTGCCCACTGATTTTCCGAACCGAAAAGTGCCTACTTGGCGTTCGGATAAAGCAGGCTCAAGATCCGCCGTACCCAGTCAGGCGCTGCCAAATGGAGTTCCACCTGTGACAGAAGAAACCAATGCTGATAGCGCTCGTTATAACGACTCTTTTACAGTGGACTACAATCCGGACCCTGACTTACAAGGTGACAATGGAGACGTTCAGCCCCGTCCAGTGAATCGCGCTCAGCTAAATAGTCAATCAAAAAACGACTCCAACAGCGGTAATAGCAGCGTACCTACTACGGGAGGGCAGGCGGGAGTGGTGCAAGAGCGCTACAAACGTCAGCCCGCGATCAACCCGATTAAGGTAGCGCAAGCACCGATTAGTGTAGTTGCGATCGCCAGTGCTCTCGTGGTGGTCATTGGCTTTACGCTCGATAGCTTTTGGCTCACGCTGGCGGGTTCAATCATTGCTTTTGTCGTTTCATTACGGCTAATGGCCCCAACGCTGCAAGAGGCGCTGAGCGATTTGACTCAGCAGCAGCGCGCTTTACTCGTTGCGTTACCGGGCTTAGTGCTCGGGGTTATCGGCTTGATCTACACCAGTGGCATTAGCCGACCGATTGCCCGCTGGGGGAGCGGTCTACGGTGGGATATCATCAGCGCCCTGGGCGATTTCCTCGGTGCAATTGGTCAAATCTTTATTGCCGTGCTGGCGGTGTATGTCGCTTGGCGACAGTACATCATCTCGCGGGATTTGACCGTTCAGCAAAATCTGATTACACAGCAACAAACAATTGACTCTTACTTTCAGGGTATTTCTGAGCTGGTGCTCGATGACGAAGGACTGCTAGAAGACTGGCCTCAAGAGCGGGTGATTGCAGAGGCCCGTACAGCGGCGATTTTAGGTAGCGTCGATGCGGGCGGTAAAGCCAAAGTGCTGCGTTTTTTGTCGCGCTCTAAGCTGTTGACACCGTTAGCGCGGGATCAGCGGCTGGGTCGCCCTATTTTGGATGGATTGGGTGGCTACGCCGAAGATCGGCTTGGCGGTACGCGGGTGATCGATTTGGGTGTGATGCTGGCAGCAAGCCAGATGGGAGGCACTGACCTGCGCTGGCTAGACTTGAGCGATGCGAATTTGATTCGCGCCGACTTGACCGATTGTGACCTGGTGCGCACCAGCTTCGCGCGGGCTATTCTGTGCGATGCGAACCTCACCAATACTGACATTATGGGTGTGCGGCTGTTTTACGGTGAGCTAGAAACGGCGACGCCCCGTACACGGCAAGATGTGGCGAACTACACCACCGGAGAATTTACCGGCGCGGTAGTAGAAGGGGTCGATTTGACCAACGTGCAACGGCTGTCGGAAGTGCAACGCTGCTATCTGTGTGCATGGGGCGGCAGTAAGACACGAGGGACCATTCCTGGTGGCTGTGAAGGTATTCCCAATCGCCTGGGAAGGTAAAGTGACTTTCGTAAAGATCCCGAAAACCTACTTTCAAAATTGAAGAAGATTTCGTACATCTCTTGGACTGGCACGGCAAATTGCCGCAGATCTGCCGCCATGATTGGGTAAATTTGATTTATCGGCCCCGCTGACTTTTCCATCCCCACCTAAGCTATGGTTTCACGCTCGTCAGGGAAACGTTCTCTCAAAAAATCGCTCAACAAACGGAGCAAGAAGCTCAGCAAGCAGGCGAAAGCAGCAAAGTTGGGAAAGGGCAAGTTGGGAAAGAGCAAGCGAGGAAAAGCAGCTACAGATGCGGATGAAATCGGCACTGATGCAGAGGAAGAACTCTCGCCTCGCCAGAAGCTAGTACTAGAGCGAGCCGCTGCAGCCAAACGAAAAAAGACCATTTCCTTTGTTTCGACGGTTTTCTTCGGCTGTGCCTTTGTTGGCCTGCTAGTAGGACTGATTATTGACCCCAAGCTAGGCGTGGCAGCATGCGGCGCGCTGATGTGCTTAATTCTAGCGTTTAAGTTTCAGCGGCTGGCACTCTACGCTTTTATCATCTATGTGCCGTTTGCTGGAACGGTGACCTACGCCTTGGGCGGTAACAGCCTTCTGCAAATTGCTAAGGATATTTTTTACATTCCGGCGCTGATCGGCGTGTTTCAGTTTTGCCGACGGTATAAGCTGCCGATTATCTTGCCGCAGGGAATTAAGCCACCGCTGATTTTGCTGGCGATTGTGGTCATTGCCACAACGCTGGTGACCAATGTGCCGGACCAAATTGGGCAGGTCGATGGCAAGCTGCCGATTGTAATGGCGATTTGGGGGGCGAAGCTCCTGTTTGGCTATGTGCCACTGGTCGCTTGCATGTACTACCTCATTCGCAATAAAGAAGATCTGGTCGGGTTCCTACGCATGCAAGCAGTGCTGGTGCTGATTGCTTCTACGCTGGGCTTAATTCAGTATGTAATGCTCTCTACGGGGATTTGCAGAGGGACGACGGGGGTGGGCGACGAGCTATTCCGCGCATCCTTGCAGGCTCGCTGTTTTGTCGGTGGCTCTTTGCTATATGCGCCTGCGGTGGGGCAAATCCGGTTACCAGGGACGTTTGTGGCGCCCTGGCAGTGGGGTTGGTTTTTAATCTCAGCGGTCTTCTTTAGCTTTGGGACGACGTTTAGCGATCGCTCCATTTTATGGCGATTGGTCGGAGCACTTTCTCTACTGGCGGTGTTTGTGATGGCGGTGGTGTCTGGGCAGCGGATTGCGCTAGTGCTAGTGCCGACTGTCTTTGTTGGACTGCTGTTTTTGACCGGGCAGTACCGCAACTTAAAGCGTTTTTTGCCGATGGGGATCTTGCTAGGGTTAGTGGTGAGCTACCTAGTTGCAACGAATCCGGGGATTGTGACAGGTCGGGTTAATAGTTTGATTTCGCGCTGGGAAGCGTCGCCACCGCAGCAGTTTATTGTTGAGCAGTTTGAGCAGGTTTGGAAGGACCAAGAGGGCATATTTGGCAACGGGGTGGGCCGAGCGACGAATTCGGCGCGGACCTTTGGCAAAACGACGCTGATTGAGACGTATCACCCCAAGCTGATCTACGAGCTAGGACCGCTGGGCCTAATGGCAGCATTGGCGGTATATACCACTTTGACTGTGGCAACGTTTCGGGTTTATCGGCAGACGAAGGATAAGAGTCTGCGGATCTATGCGGCATCGATGTGGGTATTTATTTTCTTCATTAGCTATTGCCCTTATTACTATCCGCTCGATGTCGATCCGGTGGGGGTTTACTACTGGCTGGCAGCGGGCATTGTGGTAAAGATTCCGGAGCTAGAGCGGCAAGAAGAAGAGAAGGCTGCGGCGCGGTTGAATCCAGATGAGCCTGCAGTGATGACGAAGGCGAGCCGAAAACGTCAGAAACTCAAGGCCGTGCCAACTTTTGAATAAGTACTATTTGGGTAAGTTTTATTTGGACGAGTGTTATCACAATTTGTGATGAGGACAATGGCTGAGCAAACGATGACTGGGCAAATGACACCTGAGCAGATGACACCTGGGCAGATGACGAACAACTCCACAGAACGCGAACTGCCGCTGATTTCGGTCGTTATTCCGACCTATGGGCGCGAAGCCATACTGTGTGAGTCAATTAAAAGTGTCTTGGCTCAGGACTATCAGGCTTTTGAGTTGATTGTGGTAGACCAGACTCAGCACCATGAGGACGCAACCCAGTCGTTTTTGGATCAGATGGCGGCTGAGGGTAAGATTCAGCTGAACAAGGTGAGCTGGGCGAGTTTGCCGGGGGCACGCAACTACGCCATCGAGCGGGCGAAGGGCGATATCTTTTTGTTTTTGGATGATGATGTGGAGCTACCAGCGGGTTGCTTGGCGGCACATGCGAAGGGGTTTTCGGGGCGACCGGAGGTGGGGGCGATCGCAGGCCGAGTATTCGATCGCATGAAGCTAACCGAATCCACTAAGCCCACCATCGAAACGCTACCGCCCGAGGCTATGGATCCAGGAATTGCCTGGTACCACATTGACCTGGTGCATACGGTGAAGCCACAGCAGGTACTCACCGCGCGGGGTTGCAATATGTCTTTCCGGCGAGAGATATTTGAAAAGTATGGTCTGCGGTTTGATGAACGCTTTGCGGGCAGCGCAGTGCGAGAAGAGTCAGATTTTTGTCTGCGCCTGCGGCGGACGGGACTGATGATTTGGTACGAGCCCGCAGCGCATCTGGTACATCTGGGTGAGGAAACCGGCGGTTGCCATGACATTAGTACTCGTTCGCTAAAGTATCAGACGACGTTCTATCACAATCACTTTCTGATGGCGCTGAAGAATTTGACGCCTGCGCAGGTGCTGCGCTTGGCAGGCAGCTTGTTTGACTGTCATGTATTGGGGAATCCGCCATGCAATAAAGGGGGCGGGCCTGTGAAGATTGTGAGTCGATTTGGATTTTATGTGTGGGGTTTTTTGCAGGCTTGCTGGACACTGCTAAAGCCAGGTAGCCGAGACGGGCGGCTGTATAGTGAGCCGGTGGCAATGCCAGCAGCAATGCCAGTGCCAATGTAGAGGCGGGTGTATGAAAGTTCTGGTTGCGAGCCATACCTATATTGTTGATCTTAACTGTGAGAAGCTGCGATCGCTCACGCGAGTCGATCCCAACGTAGAGGTGACAGTGGTGGTACCAAAGCGCTGGACACCGGGCGGTGTGCAAAGCCGAAAAATAGAATCGCAGCCCCGCGATGAAGGGCGCTTTCGAGTCGTGCCTGTGGATAACTTTAGTGAAAATAATCAGGGGCTGCTGAGTTTCAAGTCAGAAATTATTCCGCTTTTAAGAGACTTTCGCCCTGATGTGATTCAGGTGGAGCAAGGTGCCAAATCGCTAGGCTATGCGCAGATGATCACCCTGAATCGGCTGCTCGGGCTGAAAGCTAAGAATGTCTTTTTTACCTGGTGGAATTTACCCTATGGGGTGACGTTTCCGCTGTCTTTGCTAGAGCGCTACAACCTTCGCCATACCGACGGTCTGGTAGTGGGCAACCAAGATGGCGCAGATATTTTGAGCGATCATGGCTATGACGGCCCGACATGTGTGATGCCTCAGCTCGGGGTAGATGAGAGCCTGTTTCGCCCTGCCCAACAGCCAGCGCTGATGGCGCAACACGGGATTAGCCCAGAAGACTTTGTTATTGGCTTTGTGGGGCGTTTTGTTGAAGAGAAAGGGCTGCTGACATTATTCAAGGCACTGGGTAAGCTGCAAGCTCTGGGGCTAGAACAAGGGGAAACCCGAGAATGGAAGCTATTGCTACTGGGGCGAGGTGATTTGAAAGAGACGCTGGTGCAACTAGCAGATGAGTTAGGCATTCGTGAGCGCATCATTTGGGTCGAGAGTGTCCACCATGCGGATGTGCCGCGCTACATCAAACTGATGGATAAGCTGATACTGCCTTCAGAAACCACGTATAAATTCAAAACGCTCAGTGCGGTGGGCTGGAAAGAGCAGTTTGGCCATGTGATTATTGAGGCGATGGCCTGTAAGGTGCCGGTAATCGGCTCGGACTCGGGTGAAATTCCGAATGTGATTAAAGATGACGGGTTAGTTTTCGCAGAAGGGGATGCAGCAGCGCTAACAGAGAAGATTGCGCTGTTGAGGGATCAGCGGGAGCAGCATAGTGAGCTGGCAGTTCGTGGATATGCGAAGGCAATGCGCAAGTATACGAATGACGCCTTAGCAAAACGTTTGCTCGAATTTTATACAACTTTGGGCTGAATAGCAGATAGCGACGCGTAAAGCTAGAAACGTTCTATTACCGTCGTTTTCTTATGCTGTTGCTTGGGCTATTGTCTAAATCTTTTTCTAATAATCCGTCAAGAATATGACAGGTGCGTGATCGGTTGAGTTCATTTTTTGGGAACCATCTAATCAAGAATACTTAAAATGTTCTGATTAAACACTCAACGTTTGTGGCGCTGTGCATTTCTCATCGTTTTTTATTTAGAGTTAGCCATTGTTTTTAGCTGAAAGGGACAGGTCTTTAACGGTCACTGTCTTGTCCCTATTTTCTTTTTTAAGGTTTTGAACAATCTTTTTTGAGTGTTGGCAATGGAGCAGGTTGCCTCAGTTCTTCGAGCCTTAATTTTTCAGTACTCAACTTTTCAGTACTAACGCTTTGGTAATGGTATCGGTGCGATCTCACCATTCTTTTTGACTATTTTTCTGGCGTTCATTAGCTGTTTTTTGTGATTCACTCAACTTATTTTCAGCGTGTGCTGCGACCTGTTATGGCGGCGGGCTGTGTTGCTGTGCTCAGCAGCTGCACGGACGGTGTACCTCAGTCTGTACGTACCCTTTACTTTGATGAAACGACGAATGGCGCGCTGTTCGTACAGCCGATTCAGGTCTGTAATGATAACGGCCAAAACTGCGCGGGTGTCAATTTATTTGAAGATATTACAGCGAAGATTTTGGAGCAGGCCCGGCTCACAGTAAACTTTTTGCCGACTAATCAGCTGAATGCGTCTCGGTTTCTTTCTATTGATAGCGGTGAGTCGGAGTTTTATGAGCTTTCTCGGGCAGGCTCGGCAGGCGCTTTTGGTCGCCATCGGGACTCTACACGCACAAGCGGTCCGCTTAACGTTTGGTTTGTCGATGAGTTTAAGACTGAGAGTGGGCTGACACAGTTTGGTTCGGCTTGGGTAGATGCAAATGGGATAATCATCAGCAGTGCAACGCTAGATTTTAATCGGGGCCAAGGACGGCCAGATACGCTAGCCCACGAGATTGGTCATAATTTGGGACTGCGACACACTAACCTAGGAGCAGGTGGGCCGAATAACTTGCTCACAGATGGCAATAACCGAAACGTTCCTGGCAGTGTGGATGATATTTATCCGCATGGAGCTGGGCTAAGTCAGCTGACACCGGCCCAGCTCCAGGCGATTGTGGATAGTCCGTTTACGAGCTACACGGTGTCGGCAGAAGCAGACGCAAATGCAGCTTCTGATGCGGCGTCATATAGTGGAAGTGAGGCTATTAGTGCAGATGCAGCTAGTTTTGAGGAAGCTGCGGTTGATTTGGCGAGTATTTCGCTGACGAGTTTACAGGTGCCCTCAGGTGCCCCTGAGGCTAGTCGTATTCCAGAACCTTCTAGCTGGGTTGCGATCGCATTCACCGGTTTCTCGGCCCTATTGTTCTTTCAAAATCGTCGTACTTGCAGCGCATAGCACTGCCTAATCGCGTTATCCCAAATCGCGTTACTTATGAAACGGCCACCCAGGTCACAAAAATGGATAGTGTTATGGAGTGCGATCGCAGTCGTTTTACTGTGGAAATGGGCCAATATGACCGGACATAGGGCAGAAAGCTCACTCAGTGGGGCAGTTTTACCCCAGGAAGGGCTTGTTAACTTTCTCGATAGAAACCGTGCGGATGCTAGCGATCAGCTAACTCAGCCGCCGCTCAATCAATCTTTTGAAACTGGCGAATATCTCTTTGCGCTCACCGCTGTAGATGAATGGCAGACACCTGATGCAATTGGCCAGCTGTATCAGGGAGAGCATTTGCTATGGGAAAAACCACTCCCGCAACAGTATGGTCCAAGATTCGTGATCGTTGGCTCGCAAGGACAGGTGCTGCTAGTTGATGAATCTATCAACATTGCCAGTCCTTACGCACTGATGCTGATGGACACGCTGGGTGAACCTATTTCAACCTATACCTTTGACGATATTCAACAGGTGCTGTCGGTGTCGGCAGCTGAGCTAACAGAGCAAGCTACGAGCGGCTGGTGGGTTGCATCGCCCCCTGAATTATCGATATCTGAATCCATATCTGAACAGGCGCAAGCCGACGATAATGTCGATGATAAGGTGCTTGAGGAACATGCTTTGATTTCGGCGGGAGGAAAGACTCTGGTTGTGAATTTACTAACCGGGAATCTGAGCGTTCAGTAGGATGGGTTCAGTAGGATTTATAGTAAGTCACGTTCTTTGTTTGCTAAGCACTGCTTTTGCTTATGTCCTCCCGGCCACTGAATATTCTCCAGATTGTTCCTTCCATTTCATTGGTGTATGGTGGGCCGAGCCAAATGGTACGTGGCCTTGCCGCTGCGCTGGCTCGACAGCCTGAGCAAGCCGTGACGAATGTCACAGTGATTACAACGGATTCCAATGGTGATGTGGATGAAGCGCCTTTGGATGTACCGCTGGGCAAGCCTGTCGAGGAAGACGGCTATGACGTCATTTATTTTCGCTGTTCGCCGTTTCGCCGCTATAAGTTTTCGACGGCGTTACTGAGTTGGCTATGGGCGAATGCGCATCAATACGATATTGCCCATATTCATGCGTTGTTTTCTCCAGTCAGTACAGCAGCAGCGACGGTATGCCGGTGGAAAAATTTGCCCTACATTATGCGCCCGTTAGGAACGCTGGATCCGGCTGACTTACAGAAGAAAAAACAGATTAAAAAGATCTATGCGGCGCTGCTAGAGCGGCCAAATTTAGCCGGGGCAACAGCGATTCACTTTACCAGTGAGCTAGAGTCAAAAGTCTCGAAACGATTTGGTGTAGATACACCAGACATGGTGGTGCCTTTAGGCGTAGCGCTACCAGAACTGCCATCGCGTGAAACTGCCCAAGCTGCGGTGAGAGAACGATTTAATATTCCAACGACGCATCCGATTGTGTTGTTTATGTCTCGAATCGATCCTAAAAAAGGGTTTGACTTGTTGTTGCCTACACTAGAAAGACTACATCAGAACCAACAGAATTTTCATTTTTTGCTGTGTGGTGCAAATCCTCAGGATAGAGAATACGAGAGCAGGATCTACGAACAGATTCAATCGTCTGCTTGGGCTGAGTGGGCAACGGTGAGCGGGTTTGTTTCGGGCGAGCTAAAAGCGCAGATTTTGAGTGCGGCGGATGTATTTGTGCTGCCGTCTTACTATGAAAATTTTGGCATTGCGGTGGCTGAGGCGATGGCGGCGCAGCTACCGGTGGTGATATCTGATCAGGTGCATATTTGGCCGGCGATTGAGGCGGCTGAGGCCGGATGGGTGGTGACGACGGAAGTGGAGCCTTTAGAGAAAGCGCTGTCTACGGCTTTGGCGGATGAAGGAGAGCGTGAGCGCAGGGGAGAGAATGCTCGGCAGTGCGCGCGAGAGAAGTATGGGTGGGATGCGATCGCGGAGCGGCTCATCGGCAAGTATCACGAATTGACTCATCGTTGAGGCGTATTGGGTTTAGGCTTAGCGATTCAGTTGGCTTCTCAAGCGTGCGATGGCGAGATGAAGAGATGGGTCTTAAGGATTATTCCTGCGGGGTGGCTTTCCCTTTAAACTAGAGGACAAGTGCCCCAAACTATTGATTTTTCATGGACGAGCAGATCGATCTTTTTAGCGCGAGTGGTGTTGATGCCACACCGCCGCCTACCGATTTTGATCCGGATAAGATTCCGACGAGTGCAAGGGTACCGATTCCATCTGGGACGTACGATGCTTTGGAGCCGTTGGCCGCGCATTGCAAAAGCTGCCAGCGCTGTGGGCTCGCTGAAGAGCGCACCAATGTTGTAGTAAGCCGGGGTCATCCTAATGCACCGGTCATGGTAATCGGTGAGGGACCAGGACAACAGGAGGACGAGCAGGGACTGCCCTTTGTCGGGCGCTCGGGGCAGCTGCTGGAGAAAATTTTGGAAGCTGTACGGCTCGATTCGGAGAAGGACGTGTACATTTGCAATATTGTGAAGTGCCGTCCGCCGGGCAATCGCAATCCAATGGTAAAAGAGATTAATGCCTGCCGCCCGTATATTTTGGAGCAGATTCGTCTGGTCGATCCAAAGATTATTTTGCTGACGGGGGCGACGGCAGTGAAGGGGATTATTCCAAACGAGAAGCGGGGGATTACAAAAATTCGCGGCAGCTGGATTGAGTGGGAAGGTCGCCAGTGTATGCCGATTTTGCACCCGGCTTATTTACTGCGCAACCCGTCGCGCGATCCGGGGAAGCCAAAGTGGTTGATGTGGCAGGATATTCAGGCGGTCAGAGCTAAGCTAGACGAGATTCAAGCTGAAGGGTAAGGGGCTACTATTTTTGGGAAAGTGGCTCTATATGTTCGAGTAGTTCTAGAATATTCTTTTTTAGCGCAAACTTTATGATGTGCGATCGCACACAAAATTCCTGCAGCTCTTCAGCTGAAATGCCCAGTCGCTCATATAGCTGTCCTTCCGATATTTCCACAGATACGTAGAGCTAATCAAGAATTCCGGCCTCTGCACTGACACGAGGTTGGCGGATTGAAATCAGACACAGTGCAGAAAAGCATTTGGCTGGGCTCTACACTTGTGCCTCTAGCTGGCGCTGCGACCACCAGGCAAAGAGACCGCTAACTGCAAACATGAGTAGGGAATAAATCGCAGCTGGAATAGCCATGGTAGGCGTGTTTAGCAAGGTCGGGGCACTGGCGATCGCAATGGCTAATGTGCCGTTTTGGATACCCACTTCTACAGTGATAGCGGTGACGCTGCGTTTATCTAGGCGGGCGAGAGTTGCAAGACCATATCCTAACGCCATGGTCACAACAACCAAAGCCAACGTCACCCAGCCCACCTGCAAGAAAAAGCCAGCGACCTGAGCGCGTTCTTTGAGTATTAGCCCAACAATAATCAGGCCCAAGAAAAACAGCGACAGCCATTTCACCCATTTCTCTAGGCTTTTGGCTAGCTGGGGGGTTTTGTTGTGCAGCAGCATCCCGATGGAGACCGGGATTAGGGTGATGACCGCGATTTGAGCCAT
>ERZ1740067.1471-NODE-1471-length-16062-cov-5.607297_pt1 | contig 16062 bp, 12 predicted proteins | sample MGYA00581736_ERZ1740067 | MGnify/ENA primary metagenome ERZ1740067 (study PRJEB43018, sample SAMN04849236) | marine metagenome | isolation source: floating plastic debris | place: Pacific Ocean | collected 2008-08-27 | study: EMG produced TPA metagenomics... | reverse complement strand
GCAAGTCGAGGTTCCGCTTGAGCAGACCGACGCTCCGGAAAAGACGAGCCGAACTCAAAAGAAGACGGCAACAGGCGGCGGGCAATAGGATCTGTTTTGAACGGCAAGGAACCGATGGTTTTCGCGCCAGTGGAATGACCGGTTTGAGGCCAAACTGACAGACTGCTGCGCCGCGAATGTCCGCATCGGAACTTATTGCGCTAAATGTGCACCATTCCTGCTTTGCTCTATTGCTATCAATGGCAGTGAAGGCTTTCAACGAGTGATCTTGTCATGAAACGGAATGTAATATTATAACAAGTCAGCAAGAGCAGAGTTTGCAAGCCGACGCGCCTGTCCAGCCAAATTAGACATCTCGAGCGCTGGAAATATGGATGGGAACAACTGCCCATCATTTACAACGCTTACTCGATACCCACCAACTTCGCAGGCGCTTGGTATTGGCGACAGCGAGGTATAGCTCTGGATAAATTATCATGAAAAAAATTCCCGTGACTGTCCTCAGTGGCTTCTTGGGCTCGGGCAAAACCACTACGATCAATCACATTATTGAAACCAAGAGAGCCCAAAGCGTTGCAATCATCGTCAATGACATCGCAGAGGTTAATATCGATGGGAAACAAATCGGCGACAAGATATTGCAGACCGAAGAGAAGCTTGTCGAACTGCAAAACGGTTGTCTGTGCTGCACCTTAAGAGGTGATCTGTTTGATGAAACTAGGAAATTGGCACTGGAAGGCAAATATGACTACCTGATCATCGAGGCGAGCGGCGTGTCGGAACCCCTGCCCATCGCTGCAACTTTCACTTTCCCAATGGATGACGGCAAATCGCTAAAGGATATTGCTCAACTGGACACCATGGTCACGGTGGTCGACGCGGTGAATTTCATTGAACAATACCACTCAAATGAAATGGATATACAGGAGCGAAAAACACGCCTGCATACACACGACCATACGTCCGTTGTCGAGCTGATGATTGACCAACTGGAGTTTGCAAATGTCATTTTGGTCAATAAATCAGGCTTGGTGAGCGCTGAAAAACTCGACAAAATCCATCAGATGATCCGCGCCATCAACGCCGAAGCCAAGATTATCGATACCAATCACGGCCAGGTTGATCTGCAAGAGATCATGAACACGAATTCATTCGACTTTGAGAAAGCTGAAGAATATCCGACCTGGTTCAAGGAGATGGAGCGGGAAGATCACAAAGGCCAGAAAGACGACGGTTCTCACAGCCATGAAGGCGGCCATGGTCTTGTGCACAGTCACAGCCATGAATTTGGACTGACGGCGTTTGTTTACAGGGCCAGAAAGCCTTTTGCTCCGAAACGGTTCATGGATTTTACCGATTCACCGATTGCAGGACTCATCCGGTCAAAGGGCTTCTTTTGGCTTTGTACCCGCATGGATGAAGTGGGCGATTTCCAACTGGCAGGAAAGTTGAAAGACTACCGCAAAGCCGGAAAGTGGTACTCCACAGTGCCCAAGGAAAACTGGACGCCGGAAATGAAGGCATTCATTCAAGAAGAGTGGGTTGAGCCCTTTGGGGACAGAAGACAGGAAATCGTTTTTATCGGAAGCGACGATGAAATCGATCAGGCCGACATCACGAAGAGATTGGATGCCTGTCTTCTCACAGAAAGTGAACTGAATGAGGATTACAGCAAGTTTCCAGATCCTTTCCCAAGATGGTAGCGAACTGGAAGCGGAGGCTCTTTCTTGCGCATGGTCTTCGTCATGTCATTTGACACGAAACCGACATTCTCCGAGCCATGGCGAAAGCTCACTTTGTCCGCAATGCTGCCATTAGAATTTGGTTCGAGAACAACCATTTGCCGTGCATTGTAATCAAGGCCGCGATAGGAGAGGGCTTCAACGAGAGATGAGAGCCTGATGAGCGACGATCAAACCAACTTCGACGAATCTGACATGCCTGCAGCCACCGTCGAGAACGACGCGCTTGCTGAAGCTTACAATCGGGGTTTGAAACTCGAAAAGGCAGGTGACCTCGTCGCAGCGGCCGAGTCCTACCGGGAAGCCTTGGCACTCGATCCGTCCGATCCTGGCGGCGTCAGTATCCGGCTTGCAGCCATGGGCGTGGCGGAGACGCCCGGCAAGATGCCGGATGCCTATGTGGCAACCTTGTTCGATCAGCATGCCGATGTCTTTGATGAAATCCTGGTCGATGACCTTGGATATTGTGTGCCGTTGTTGCTCCAGGACCTTGTCGGGCGACTGGAGTTGGGACCATTCGGCCGTTTTCTGGATCTTGGCTGCGGCACCGGATTGACGGGTCTTGCGTTCTCCGAGACCGCTCAGCATCTAACCGGCGTTGACCTGTCGGAACGGATTGTCGAACTGGCTTATGATCGTGAGGTCTATGATGACCTCTATGTCGGGGAAGCCGTCGAGTTTCTTGAAGAATTTGAGGAAGAAGACGGCAGCCGTCCGTCATGGGACTTTATCGCGGCAACGGATGTGTTTCCCTATCTCGGCGCGATTGAACTCTTTCTAAAAGGCGCGTCCGAGCGGCTGGTAGCGGGCGGATATCTCGCCTTTTCAACCGAAACACTGCCGGATGCCGTGTTGGATGGACGGGACTATATGGTCGGGCCGAAGAGCCGGTTTGCTCAGGGCGAAGCTTATGTTCGAATAAGGCTTGAGGAATTCGGGTTCGACATCCTGGCAATGGATCCGATTACCGTCCGGATGGAGGAAGGGGAGCCGGTTCCGGGCCATCTCGTGATGACCCGGAAACGGTAACAGCGCCGCACAGAGCATCGGGCGTTGTGTTTCAGACGCCCAAAGCTGCTCTACGCAGCCAGGTCCATGACCAAATGCGGGCGCCCGTCGGACGTCCGGTTGATCGCAACCCCATTTTCCCGAATGGTGCAGGTGACGCGGCTCCGGTAAGCGGAGAAGCTGTCAAATGTCACCACATCCACAGGGGCGTCAAACTGGATGGTCACCCTGTAGGTCCCGGACTGCGAGGTTTTTGCAAAGCCGAGAATTTCGCCTTCGAAAGACTGGCCTAGATATGTGCCGTTGACCCGGTCCCCCACAGTGAACGGGCGGAAGCCGTTGCTCTGGGTGGCCGCATGCAATGTATTCCAGTCCCGGTAGCCATATTGTTTGGCGACCAGTTCCAGCGACTTGCTGTGGCTGATGTCGGCACTGTCAGAATTTGAAATCGCGAGCCGGAGGCGTTTCGCCTGAGACTTCAGATCAGTCAGATTAGGTAAAGTCATTACGCACCCTTCCAAGAAAGGCAGGCATGTTCGGATGGGGTCCGCATTGCCATCGGCCTGCACAACTTAGTCAGGAACGATTGAGGCAGCCACCAGGCTGCGAAGGTGTTCACCGAGGCTTTTCGCCCGCGGACGGCTGGTCCCTTCAAACCGATGCGTCATGTAAGCGCGCGGTTTAAATAAATCAAGAGCGCAAAAAGAAAGCCGCACGCGGCGGCTTCAAGGGAGGGAGGAGTAGAAACTCAGGTACACAACGCTTCACAATCAAATGGCAGGGCAATCACGTCTGCCACATCTATACGGTATTGGGTGAAGCTGGCCTGAAGCTTGCGTTAATCAGGCCAGCATTTGGTCAGGCGTGGACGAGACGCTTCAATAGTTCGACCTCTTGGGCCAATGCTGCGTCGCCTGCAACCATGCTTTCGATCTTGCGCACCGCATGGAGAACCGTGGTGTGGTCCCGGTTGCCGAACCGGCGTCCGATTTCCGGCAAGGACCGCCCTGTCATGACCTTTGCGATGTACATCGCGATCTGGCGCGGACGGACTAGGGTCCGGGCACGGCACGAAGACAGCAGGTCCGCTTTGGTGACGCTGAAGTGCTTGCAGACAACGTTTTGGATGTCTTCGACCTTGATGGACCGCGGCTCACCGATCCGGACCAGATCATGCAAGGTCTTTTCGGCAAGCTGCATGGTGACCGGCTGTTTGGTCAGCTGATTGTGTGCAAACAGGCGGTTCAAGGCGCCTTCCAGATCCCGTGCGGAGGAAATCACATAGCGGGCGATGTAGTCGATCACTTCGTCCGGAACCGTGAAGCCGGGATGGGTCCGGCGCGCCGAGAAGATCCGTTTCTTGAGGATATCGTGACGGAGCGCGTAGTCAGTCGCCTGAATCGTGACAACTTCACCGGTCTGGATGCGTTGGCGGACCGTGCTGCCTAAAGTGCTCATTTCGTCCGGAGCCCGGTCTGCTGCCATGATGATCTTCATCGGCGATTCCATGAGCATTTCAAGAGTTTTGCCAAACTCTTCGTGGCCCTGTTTGCCGTGCAGGAACTGCAGATCATCGATCAAAAGCAGATCGATGGACTTCATGGCCTGGCGCAGAACCGGATAGGCCGGTGTGCGCAGGGCCGGTACCAGGTGGTACATGAAGAATTCAGCAGACAAATAGGCCACCCGGCGCCCACCTTTCCGAGCTTCGGTAGCCGCAGCCTGAAGCAGGTGCGTTTTGCCGATGCCGGTGGAAGAGTGGATGTAGAGCAGGCCGAGCGAACCATCGTGACCGGCCGCCATTTGGCGCACCGCTGCACAGGCGAGGCTATTGGACGTTCCTTCGGCAAAGGTATCGAAGGTCAGTTTCGGGTTCAGCGCGGCGCCGTTCAGGAAATCAGCTGCAGCATCTTCACCCGTGTCCGCCAGGCACGGGATGGACGCAGCCGTGTTGACCGAGCCGAACTGAGGGTTTGTGGCAAATGGGGCGGCCCGGCCGCTGATGCGCCGTGCCTTGATCGGTTTTGGTGACTGGCTTCCAGCCGGCCGCGGACGGAGCGCACCGCGAACCGTCAGCTCAACCCGGCTGATGTCGTCGTGCTGCCGCTGCCACAGGTTGACCAGCTGCTTTTCGTAATTGCTCAAGATCCAGTTCTTGAGAAATGGCGTCGGGACCGACAAACGAACCGCATCTCCGTTTGTCTCTTCGTGTTTTACCCTGCCGAACCAGTTGGAGAAAATGTCTTCGCCCAGTTCATTTTTCAGTTCCGCCTTCACCCGATCCCAAGGATCGGACACTTGTAGAGTCTGAACCTGCATTGTGGCCTCCATCCAAAGAAACGCGTTTGGCGCTTCTTCACGTGCACTGTCCTGCCTGGCTGCGATTGCTTTTCGTATTGTAATTTTTGTAGATGCCCAGTCTTCGATTCTGTTGGTTAGGGAGAGAAACTTGCCCTTTTACTCGCCGCCGAGCAGAGAACTAGATCCGCCCCAGTATTCCTCCTTGGTCTGCTATTGGTTCCTGCCGTTGCAAGTTTGGATTTTAGGAAATTTTTAACTAATTCGAAAATTATCCAGGAGTTTTCAAAAGGTAAGCGCGAAAATTGGGAATTCTTTGTATGTGAATTCTGCGATCGCGCTGAGAAATAATGAGAATTTTCCCAAGGTGGCGTTCGCCAAAAAAAACGGCCCGAATTCTGGATGAACGGGATTTTTGCTGAAAACTTGCCTTTTCGGCAGTGGATTTGTGGGAAAAACCTGGCCTGAGGAACTCGGGGCTGAGGCGGAGCAAACCGTCTTTTGACCACTTAGGCAGAATCGAAAAATTCGTTTAAACAGGCCTTTACTTCACAGAGTGAAATTATCGGGTCAGCAATCGCCGCTAAGTCGGTTGGTCTGTGCATCCCCGTTCAGGGCATAATTTCGTGCAATATAGTAATTTTGACAATTGCACGCCTCAGCAGGAATGAACTGCTAATCCGTTTGGCGGTCCTTTTGGCGCTGTTTACCGAACCGGCAAGTACAGCATTCACTGTTGGAAGTAAAAATGGACATTTACTCCAAAGGGAATTGGCCGCAGCCGATGGATATTGCCAAGTGACTGATTTGTCTAAGCAGCAGTTTTGCTTCTTGGTCCCTGCGAGGCACACGGCCTAGAGGAGGCGAGCACCTCCCCATTTTCTTCAGTATACTTAGAGTACCCGGCCCGGGTTCATGAGGTTTTTCGGATCGAAGGCCGATTTGATCCGGCGCATGAGATCGAGCTCGATCTCTGATTTGACGTCGCGCAGCAGATCCTTCTTCAAACGCCCGATGCCGTGTTCTGCGGAAATGCTGCCGCTGAAATCTGCAACGATACCGTGGACGATTGCATTCATCTCGTCCCATTTTGCGAGGTAGGCTTCCTTGTCCGCGCCAACCGGCTGGCTGACATTGAAATGGATGTTGCCGTCGCCCAAGTGGCCGAATGGCACTGGGCGGCAACCGGGCACGAATGCTTCGACGGCAGCAATCGCCTCATCAAGGAAGGCGGGAATGGAAGCAACCGGGACTGAGACATCGTGTTTGATGGATCCGCCTTCGGCTTTTTGGACTTCCGACATGCCATGGCGAATGTGCCAGAAGTCCTGAACCTGGGTGAGGTTCTGGGCAAAGGCTGCGTCTTCAACCAGCTCGGCTTCAAAAGCTTCGCCCAATATACCTTCCATAAGGTCCCTGACCGGGAACACTTCAGAGCCGCTGGACAACTCCATCAGCACATACCAGGCATGTTCGCCCTCCAGCGGATCCCGCGCCCCGTCCAGATGATTCAGACAGAATTGTACGCCGACACGCGGCATGATTTCAAAACCGGTGAGCAGCGGTCCGGCCTGCGCCTTGGCCATCGAGAAGACCTTCAATGCGGCATGCGGGTTGGCGAGGCCAATAAACGCAGCTTCCAGTTTCTTCGGCTTTGGAAACAGCTTCAAAGAGGCAGCCGTAATAATCCCCAGGGTGCCCTCTCCACCGATAAACAATTGTTTCAAATCATAACCGGTATTGTCCTTGCGAAGGGTGCGCAGACCGTTCCAAATCTCACCCGTCGGAAGCACTACTTCGAGCCCGAGAACCAGGTCTCGGGTGTTGCCATAAGCCAGCACGGCGGTGCCCCCGGCGTTGGTCGAAATGTTGCCGCCGATCTGACATGAGCCTTGCGCGCCGAGTGACAGCGGGAACAGGCGGTCGACTTTTTCAGCCTCGTTTTGCACCGTCTCAAGGATCACGCCGGACTCCACGGTCAGCGTGAAACCGTCCGGATCGACGGCCCGCACCTTGTTCATCCGGGTGAGTGAAAGAACGATTTCGTCCCCGGATTCCTGCGGAATTTGACCGCCGACGAGCCCGGTATTGCCGCCTTGCGGGACGATCTTCAGATCGTTCTCATAGGCATAGCGTACCACCGCACTGACCTCTTCGGTGGACCCTGGCCGCAGCACCATTGGCGTGACGCCTTTATATAGGTCACGCCACTCGGTGAGGAACGGGGCTTGGTCTTCGGCGGTCGTCAATACGTTGGCTGCGCCGATCATTTCGGCGAAGCGTTCAGCGTGAGGGGAGGGCTCCATAGTCGGGATTCTCGTCCTGTTCCGTGATCAAATTTTGCGGCCAACATAGTGATTGAACCGGCCGCCGTCGACGCTTCATTCCGTCCCGGTCTGACTTGAAGGAGAAAATGCCTTGTGCCATAGGAAGCCAGCCCGCTCGGGTGGTGAATGGAATCCTAATCGGAGAATACGATGGCGGAAACGCACGGACTGATGAACGGCAAACGTGGCTTGATCATGGGCTTGGCAAACAAGAAGTCAATTGCCTGGGGGATTGCCAAATCGCTTGCCGATGCCGGTGCCGAGCTAGCCCTCACATACCAGGGCGACGCTCTGAAGAAACGCGTGGAGCCGCTGGGTGAAGAACTGGGCGCGTTTGTCGCTGGGCATTGTGATGTGACCGACACTCAGTCCATCGACGACGTCTTCAAGGCGCTCGAAGAAAAATGGGGCAAGATCGACTTTCTGGTTCATGCCGTTGCCTTCTCCGACAAGAACGAGCTGACCGGCCGTTTCGTTGATACGACTGCCGACAACTTTGCCCGCACGATGGACATCTCCTGCTATTCGCTGACCGCAGTCACCCAGCGCGCTGAGAAGCTGATGACCGATGGCGGGTCGATCCTCACCATGACGTATTATGGTGCGGAGAAGGTCATGCCGCATTACAATGTCATGGGTGTCGCCAAGGCGGCTCTGGAAACCAGCGTCAAATATCTGGCGATGGATCTCGGACCGCAAAACATTCGCGTCAATGCGATCTCTGCCGGACCGATCAAAACGCTGGCAGCGTCCGGGATTGGCGACTTCCGCTACATTCTGAAATGGAACGAATACAATTCGCCGCTGCGCCGTTCTGTGACAATTGAGGAAGTGGGCGACAGCGCACTGTTCCTCTTGTCCGATCTCGGCCGCGGTGTCACCGGTGAAATCCAGCATGTCGATTGCGGCTATAACATTGTCGGCATGAAAGCTGTCGATGCGCCGGATATCTCCGTCGTCAAAGACTGACGCTTGTGCACCAAGCCAAGGCGGGACCCCTGCCTGGCATATTCCATTTTCAGCGCTCCGGCTTATATCTTGCCGGAGCGTTTTCATATCCGGACACCTTCATGACGATTGTACCTGCGCCCCAAGCCCCAGAATATCTGCAGAAGCTTTTTGATCCCGGTTTTCTGATTTTCATACGCCATGGCCAGACAGACTGGAACGCGGAAAGCCGAATGCAGGGCCAGAAGGACATTCCGTTGAACGCGAATGGCGAAAGCCAAGCAACGAACAATGGGGCGCTTCTGAAAGGGTATCTGGAGAAAGAGGGCATTGACCCGGATACCCTGGACTTTGTCTCGTCTCCGCTCGGTCGGACCCGGGCGACGATGGAACGTGTCAGGGCGGAAATGGGGCTTGTGCCGGATACGTACAGGCTCGAAGACCAATTGAAGGAAATCACCTTCGGTAAATGGGAAGGCTTCACGCTCGAAGAGCTGGCCGTAAATTATCCGTTTCTCGTTGAGCAACGGCGCGCGGACTAGTGTCGCTGCGTGCCGCCGTGCGGGGTAAGTTATGAGATGCTTGCAGATCGCATCGGCCGGTGGCTTGTGACCGTTGACAGTCCTTCGGTCGTGGTATCCCACGGCGGTGTCTTCCGGGTTCTGCGCGGACTTCTGGAAGGCGGATACACGGACAAGGTTCCGAAAATCGACGTCCCGCAAGACAAGGTGTTCATTTGGCGGGACAGCCAGATGACAGTTGTTGAAACAATTTGAGAGGAATCCGGCAAATTATGTGGCCAGGGATTTGACGCATATGTGAACTGAAAACGCTCCGCCTGGTCATCGGATGCCGAGCTTCAGTCCGTATGAACCACACTCATACGGAGACAAAGACATGTCCGCAGAAGACTTCTATTCCGAGCTGCCAAGCTGCCAAGATTTCAAGTCGGACAACATACGCAATGAGTTCATCCCCGTTCCGGAGGACTGGGTTGTCCTGACCGCCGACATCGTCCGATCCCGCGACGCCATCAACGCTGGACGCTATAAGCACGTCAACATGGTCGGTGCTGCCGTCATCGCGGCCGTTTTGAACAAGGTTGACCGGAACCGCGTGCCCTTCGTCTTTGGTGGCGACGGGGCAGTTGTCGTCGTTGCAGAGGCCGACAGAAAACTCGCAGAGGAAGCGATTGCCGGCGTTGTTGCCCTTGCGCGGGATGTTGTGGAACTGGAATTGCGAGCAGCATCCATTCCGGTTGCGGACATCCGGAAAAAAGGCGGCGACATCAAAGTTCGCAAATACTGCCTCAGCCCGGGAAATCATCTTGCCATGATCATCGGCGACGGCTTGCTAATCGCGGACAGGATCCTCAAAGACTCCGAGGCCGTAAAGCCCTATGCTTTGGCGCCATCTTCCGATGATCCCGTTTTGAGCGGATTGTCCTGCAGATGGGAGCCGCTGGATGCCCAAAATGGGCACATCGTTTCAGTCATCTTGAAACCGGCGACGGATGAAAGTTTGCCGGAGATTATTGAGGAATTGGCCAGCAAGCTTGGTTTCAATCCACTTACGGACGACGAAAAGCTCCGTTTGGCAGAGGGGCCGCGTCTGAAGTTCCGGTTTCCGCCGCGCACCTTGTCCCTGGAAGCCAGTTTCGGTTCGCCGGGCCGCTGGCTTAAGGGGTATCTCATGGGAATCGTGGAGAGCCTATTCTTCATGTACGGGTACTACACCGGACGCCGGGCAGGGCCCTTCGAGCCCAAGAAATACATTAAAGAGCTCAGTCTCAATACCGATCACAGGAAGCTCGGGGACAGTTTGCAGCTTGTTCTCGACCTGACACCAGACCAGCTGAGCGCGCTGAAGACGTATCTGGAAAGCCAGGCAGAAGCAGGCCAGCTGATCTACGGGCTCCATGTATCTGACAGTGCCCTTATGACCTGTTTTGTGCAGGATGTGTCCAACAACCAGCACATCCACTTTGTAGACGGGGCCAATGGTGGGCTGTCTCTAGCTGCGATTGATTTCAAGAAGAGGCTTGCAGAACGGGCGTCGACATTGCAGACCTCCGGCCCACCAACCGGCCAGAGCTGCGCTGCCATCGGCACCTCACGCCGCCACGGCGGACACCTTCCCGTCACAGCTCAGCGCGGACTGCCGCTGGATCATTTCAAGGATGAGACCTTCCGGAACGGCCTTCGAGATCAAAAAGCCCTGTATGTAGTCGCAGCCGTTTTGCTGCAACCAGAGCCGTTCGCCCTCAGTTTCAACACCTTCCGCCAAAACACTGATGTCGAGGCTCTTCGCCAGATTGATCAAAGCGCTTGTGAACTTCTGCAGACCCGGATTGGTGTCAACACCTGTGATAAAGCTGCGGTCGATCTTCACGCGATCCACCTTGAGGTCCCGCAGACTTGAAATGCTGGAATGGCCGGTACCAAAATCATCCAGTTCAATAAAAAAGCCGAGTTCTGACAGGCGCGCTATGTTGGCCTTGACCGGCATGGCGGCGATCTCGTCGATCATAACGGCTTCAAGGATTTCCAGGTTGAAATTGGAAGGTTTGAGGCCGAGGCTGACGATCTTGGCATAGATCTCTTCAGCCACATTTTCCTGTTCTAGGAAGCTCGCTGAAACGTTCAAGCCGAGATGAATGCCATGAATGTTCCGGGCCTCAAGTGTGGTTGCCAACGACAGCACGTTCTCGCGAACGGCTGTTTCGATGAGCTCCATGTAACCGGCATCTTCTGCAGCGGGCAGGAAGGCGCCAGGAAAGCGGACCTGATCTCCATCTATCCAGCGGGCGAGCGCCTCTGCGCCGATGATCTGTCCGGTGTGGATGTCCACTTGCGGCTGGTACCAGGGAACGATATTGCCTTTTTCCAAGGCCGACAGGACTTCCTTCGCGGTTTCCGCGTTGCTCTCAAAAATTGCGCGCATCACCGGCGAGAAGACTTCGAGCTCTTTCGATCCCTTTTGTTTGGCTGTGCGCAAGGCCAGTGTTGCATCCGTCAGGATGGTTTCGTTGAGTGCCGTGTTTGCCTTGTGAAAGGAGACCCCGGCGTTGGCGTCGATCACAGTTTCCTGACCTTCTACCACTTTGACTGAGCAAATTTTTTTCAAGACTTTCCGCGCAAAGGCTTCGAAGTCAGCGGTGCTTTGCCCGTCTTGGCGTAGCAGGGCAAATTCGCTGCCGCCAGTTCGGCATAGGAAGTCTTTCGGCCCGGCAAGCGCGGTAAGGTCACTTGCAATGGCCCTTAAAATCATGTCGCCAGCTTCATCGCCGAAACGATGATTTATTTTCCGAAACTGTCGGATATCAAACACCGCAAGACCTGATATGCGGCTGGAACTCGACGGACGGACGGCTCTCATTGCTTCTAGAAGGGCTCTACGGTTCGGCAGGCCTGTCAAAGGATCGTGGAACCCGAGTTTTTCAAACTCCTTTTGTGTCCGGTCTGCCAGTGCCCTGACAAGAACAGCGCCGATCCCAAAGGCGATAAAAATGACCGCAGTCGCTACCGCACCTGCCAGGGAGACCGCCTGAAGAGTGTCCTGCTTTTCTTCGATCAAGGCAGCACGCAAGTAATCCAGGGTTTCTTGCCACAGTGTGTACGTGGCTTCGATCAGCATAGGCTCCGCAATGATGACGGGCTCTGCGACGATGTCGGCCCCCGTTGCGGCCTGTATCGTCGACGTCAGGAACTTGGCACCCTGGGTCTGAAAAGCAACGTTTGCCTCCCGGTACTGCCTTGCCATGGAGCGCAGGTCGTCCGCTGCTGGGCCTACGAGGTCCGTGAACAGCAAAACGGTGTCACGTGCCGCTCCGTCGGCAGCCACCTTGAATTGCCCGCCCTGAACTGGAACCATCATCTTGTCCCAGACATTGATGGTGTCCTTTGTCGACAGGAGTTCCGCATTTTCGCGCATTTTCGACGTTTCGATAATGACGGAGGGCAGAATTTCAGTCAGCAAATGAGGGAGTTTCGTTGTCTCGTACGGACTGGATGATGAGATTTTGGCAAGGGCTGCAATCGAAAGTGCCAGACTTCTGGCATGTCTCAGCGATTTCGAGACATCTTCTTCCGTCGCAAACTCAGTCAGTTGGGTATCGAGATACTCCGCATAATCCGGACCGCCGAAGCGGATGAGCTGATCGCGGTAGCTGTCCGAAATCTCCAGCGAAGAGATGCCCCGGGACTTTTCTTCTGTCAGTGGTCCCAGCGCTTGAAGCAGGCCAACCCCCTTCAAACTGCGGTCAATCGCGCGGACGCTTTCGAAATTTCCGTAAAACCAAAGCGAGGCAAAGAGCAGGCTGGGCGCCAGCAAGAAAATGATCAGACCTGTTAGCCAACCACGAATGCGCACGATAGAATCCCGCTGACCTCAACTTGGGGAGGTACGATAAAGATTGGTGTTTAACGATTGGCAAATCCGGTTTTATAAAAACGGGACTATCTCCGGTTCACACGTATAGGTGATCTGGTTTTGATCATTCGCGGATTTTCTTGTTTTCGGTCTTTCATGACGGGCGTCGAAATAGAAGGCCGCTCTAACACCTGATGGGCTTGAGCTTCACGGGCGGATGGCTTATCGCTCGCAGTCTTGGTTCACGCTGCTTTTTGGGAAAGCCACGAATGTCGCACAACAGTTTCGGTCACATGTTTCGGGTCACCACTTGGGGGGAAAGCCACGGACCTGCAATCGGCTGTGTTGTTGATGGCTGTCCGCCGCTCGTTCCGCTGACCGAAGCTGACATTCAGGGCTTCATGGAAAAGCGCAAACCCGGCCAGTCCAAGTATACGACACAGCGGCGTGAGCCTGATGAAGTAAAGATTCTGTCCGGCGTCATGGTTGATGAAGACGGCGTGCAGAAAACAACCGGCACACCGATTTCGCTTATGGTTGAGAACACCGATCAACGATCCAAGGATTACTCCGAGATCAAGGACCGGTTCCGTCCGGGCCACGCTGATTTCACCTATGATGCGAAATACGGCATTCGGGATTATCGCGGCGGCGGACGGTCCTCCGCCCGCGAAACAGCGATGCGCGTTGCAGCCGGTGCCGTTGCGCGGAAGGTTCTACAGGGTGTAACGATCCGCGGCGCTCTGGTTCAGGTTGGGCCGCATAAACTCGATCGCGGCAATTGGGACTGGGCGGAAGTCAACAACAACCCGTTTTTCTGTCCCGACGCAGCAGCGGCTGCCCAGTGGGCGGAGTATTTGGACGGGGTGCGCAAGGCGGGGTCCTCCGTCGGCGCAGTAATTGAAATCGTGGCGGAGGGCGTGCCTGCCGGATGGGGCGCGCCGATCTACGGCAAACTGGATACGGACCTGACCGCAGCGATGATGTCTATCAATGCAGTAAAGGGCGTTGAAGTTGGCAACGGCTTTGAGTCGGCAACCTTGACCGGTGAAGAAAACGCCGATGAAATCCGCGTCGACGATGTCGGCCGGCCGGTGTTCCTGACAAACAATGCCGGCGGTGTGCTTGGCGGGATCTCCAACGGTGATCCGCTGGTGGTGCGCTTCGCGGTCAAGCCAACGTCGTCAATCCTGACGGAACGCAAGTCGATCACGCGCCAGGGCGAAGAAGTCGACGTGATGACCAAAGGCCGCCACGATCCGTGCGTCGGCATCCGTGCCGTTCCGGTCGGCGAGGCCATGATGGCCTGCGTTTTGGCCGACCATATGATCCGCCACCGCGGCCAGGTGGGGTGACTGCAACAGGCTCCTGCGACATTTCATTACAATTCTTTTGCGCAGTAGTTATGGTCCCGCGGGATTAAGCTTCTAAGTATTTTCGGAGCAACAATTTGCTTGCCGACAGGGAGCTATCGCATGAACGAGATGACGCCTGTTCGCCGTATGACGGCGAAGGACTTTCCTCAGGAACTGCTCGACCTTTACGACTACTATGCGCATGGGAAGATCAACAAACGAGAGTTTCTGACAGGCGCTGCCAAGTATGCGGTGGCGGGTGTCACTGCTGCCATGTTGCTTGATCAGCTGTCGCCGAATTACGCTTTGGCCCAGCAAGTCGCACCGGATGATGCGGCAATTGAGACTGACCGAATAACCTATCCGTCGCCGAATGGGCATGGCGAAGTCAATGCGTATATGGTCAAACCAGCGGGCGCGACGGATAAGCTGGCGGCGGTTTTGGTGATCCACGAAAATCGTGGTTTGAACCCATACATCGAAGATGTCGCCCGAAGGCTCGGCAAAGCGGGCTTTCTCACTCTGGCACCCGATGGACTGACGTCTGTGGGCGGGTATCCGGGAAATGATGATGAGGGGCGGCAGCTCCAACGCACGGTCGACCGCGAAAAACTACTGAACGATTTCTTTGCCGGGTTCGAGTTTCTGCTGAACCATGAAGACAGCACCGGCAAGGTCGGGGCAGTCGGTTTCTGTTATGGCGGTGGTGTCGTGAATGCCATTGCCGTTGCATACCCGGAACTCTCTGCGGGTGTGCCGTTTTACGGACGTCAGCCCGCTGTCGAAGATGTCGCCAAGATAGAAGCGCCATTGATGCTGCAACATGCCGAGCTGGACGAACGTATTAATGCGGGCTGGCCCTCCTACGAGGAGGCGCTCAAGGCCCATGGTAAAGAATATGTGGCTTATATGTATCAGGGTGCGAACCACGGCTTCCACAACGACACGACACCCAGGTTTGATGCAGGAGCCGCCGAACTGGCCGAAGAGCGCACGGTCGCGTTTTTCAAGGAACATTTGATGTAGTTGGAGACTGCCGGGGAGAGCTTGCTCCCGGGCAAGATCGGATAATATGACGTTCTGGTATCTCAGACGAACTTGAACGTTCGGATGCGGGTCAGAACTTCGTCCGGGTCGCCGACAAGGGTGTGCAGGTTGACGGAAATAAGCTCCCGCCCGTGTTCGCGTTTGCTGCGCTTCCAGTTGCGCATTGTAAACCGCTTCCAAAAGGGTGTGTGCTGGCCTTGAGTGACGGCGTCTTCCAATGGGCGGGTTAGAAGCACGTTCAGCTTTATCAACTCGATGCTGCGAACGCTCGTGCGGGTCAAATCGATCATGCGGATCGCGCCCCAGTCGATAAAGCCGATGCGGTCGACAAAGAGCCCGTCTTCATTCGCGCCTAATTGCGGGCGCTTTTTCTCAAGCATGGGAAAATGCCAATAGGCGATGACTGCTGGACCAAGTGCTGCGAACAGCAGCAGGTACATGCCGGACACGACGCTCACCACTGCGAAGAGACCTCCAAGCAGCATGCAGCCATAGACGATGGCCTCGCTGTTCCGCCGGTCGTAGCCGATTGTGAACGGCGCGGGAGCTGGTTTTTCAGATCCCTTGCTCTCGGCTTCCTTGTCGACCACCTGTTCTTTCATGCAGCATTATCCAATCTTTTGACCTCACAAATCGAGGATCTCTGTTTCGTCGATCTTGATGTCAAACCCCTCCAGCCCAACGTAGTGCCGTTCACGGGAGGCCAGCAGGCGAATGGAGCTGACACCCAGATCTTTCAGAATTTGAGCGCCCAGTCCGACTTCCCGCCAGTGTTCCTGTCTAGCTTGCGCGGAGCTGTGGTCTTCGGTTTCCGCAGCTTCGAAGTCCGATCTCGGCCGCGTGGACTGGCGGGCAACCCCAACAGATCCTTCGCGGAGATAAACAACAACGCCGCGCCCCCGGTCGGAAAAATGCTTCATGATTGTGTCGAGAGGGCGTGCATCTCCGATCGTGTCATCCAGCACC
>ERZ1740067.1469-NODE-1469-length-16072-cov-6.960917_pt1 | contig 16072 bp, 9 predicted proteins | sample MGYA00581736_ERZ1740067 | MGnify/ENA primary metagenome ERZ1740067 (study PRJEB43018, sample SAMN04849236) | marine metagenome | isolation source: floating plastic debris | place: Pacific Ocean | collected 2008-08-27 | study: EMG produced TPA metagenomics... | reverse complement strand
AGAGAATCAAGACACAGAAGAACAACAAACAGAGAATCCGTCTAACCATCAGTGGCTCATTCAAATTCAGGTCAGCCAAACCAACACCAACCAGAACGAGCAACCGTTAAATCAACAGTCAAATGTGCCTCATAGAACTCCCCATGTAGAATCAATTCTTGAATCTATCCCAATGGAATCTAGTGCAGCAGTACCTATCAGCGTAATCAACTATGTAAGTCGTACCCAGGCACCTCTGGTGCTAGAGAAAGCCACGAACGAAGTTATCTTTGCTGCTGATCCATACATTATTCAGCATCAGCTCAAGTCTGTTCTGTGCTACCCCATTTTGAGCCACGGTGATTTGATTGGCATTTTGTATTTGGAAAATAATTTGGCGACGGGTGTCTTTATCCAAGCTCGCCTAGAGGTGCTCAAATTATTAATGACTCAGGCCGCTATCTCTCTAGAAAATGCGCGACTGTACGAACAACTCAGGGAATATTCTCACACCTTAGAATCACGCATCGAAGAGCGCACTCAAGAACTACAACAGGCTAAGCAGGACGCAGACATTGCCAATCAGGCTAAAAGCCAATTTCTAGCCAATATGAGCCACGAACTGCGCACCCCACTCAACGCCATCCTGGGATTCAGCCAGCTGATGACCCGTGATGCTGCCCTTACCCAGACCCATCACAATTATCTGCAAATCATTAGCCATAGCGGTGAGCATTTGCTGAATCTGATCAATGACGTTCTAGAATTCTCGAAAATTGAAGCAGGTCGCGTTACTTTTACCGAGAGTGAATTCGATCTCTTAAATCTGCTCAAAACTTTGGAGGCAATGTTCCAGCTTAAGGCCGCTAAGAAAGGACTGATGCTAAGGTTTGAGCCCTCTCCTGAGTTACCCCGACAGGTCAAAACGGATGCGGGTAAGCTGCGGCAAATTCTAATTAATCTACTCAGTAATGCCATCAAATTCACTTCAGAAGGAAGCGTTACGTTACGCATTTGGCCAGCATTCTCAGAAGCGGCATCCTCAGCACCAATCATAAACTCAGATATTCAGCTCTACTGCGAGGTGGAAGACACAGGGCCGGGTGTTCCGGAAAATAATAGTGATAAGTTGTTCGATGCTTTTGTGCAAGCCGAGCTCGGATCAAAATCTCAAGAAGGCACTGGATTAGGGCTACCGATTAGTCGGCAGTTTGCCCGTTTGATGGGCGGCGACATCCAGGTGAGGAATGTACCTGAGGGGGGTGCCTTGTTTTCCTTTAGTGTTCAGGCTCAAGTGGCAAAGACCAATGCCATAGTAGATGTATCGGATATCACGAATATCATACAAAGGGTGATTGACTTAGCGCCGGCTCAACCTGTGCCTCGGCTGCTTGTTGTTGAAGATCACTGGAGCAATCAACAACTGCTTGTAGAAATGCTCAGCAAGGTGAATTTTGAGGTGCGCGCTGCCAATAATGGGCAAGAAGCGATCGCACTCTATAAAAGCTGGCACCCTGACCTCATTTGGATGGATATGCGAATGCCTGTGATGGATGGCTACGAGGCGACGCGACGCATCAAAGCTGATGCTCAACAAAAGCAGGCTCAGCCTCCTGTGATCATTGCGCTCACCGCCAGTGCCTTTGAAGAAAATCGGACTGATATTATTGCAGCTGGCTGCGATGATTTTGTGCGCAAACCAATACAAGCTGACCTAATCTTGGAGAAAATCGCCCAATATCTGGGAGTCAGGTATCGCTACTCTGGTGATGAGTTGCCCTCGGATAGTTCATTGCCTGCCCTTAATACTGATGCGATCGCTTTGCGACCTGAAGACCTGTCTGTTATGCCCCCAGAATGGATTAAGCAGCTACATGAGGCAGCCATAACAGTAGACGCAGATGCTATTTTCAACCTATTAGAGCAAATTCCTGAGAACTATTCATCCCTGAGAAAAGTGCTATCTGATCTCACTCAAGGTTTCTATTTTGACGAAATCATTCATCTCACCCAACCCGAGGCATGACATCTCATTTTCACTTTGAACGGGATACCGCAATAACCATCCCATAACCGAAGCTCAGCAGACCCGATCGGTAGCTCATCACCTGCGGTCCTATCACTGTCACGCAAGGTGGAAAATTTAATTCTCATTTGTGTTTCTCTAGATCTTCCCGATTGATGAATAAAGTAAGTTTATACATCAAGAGATTCTTCGCTATGAAACTTACTCCAGCAACAGTTGGTCGCTCTACGGACTGATCCAAGTACTGCACGCGCAGATTAAAACAGACGCAGCTCAGCAAAGCCAGCGTGAATTTAACATTGCTTAGCAGTATGCAGACGTCAAAGCAAGCTAGTTCCCCTCAGCCCAAGCTATGGCAAAGTACCCAGCAGTGTACTGCGATACAGCTCAAGCTTTCCTATAACGAAGATCGTCGCAAAACAAACAATCGAACAACAACTCATTAAAGAGGTAAACAAAATGCAAGCCGTTACATTCTTTCCTACACTCCTAGTTGGCTCTCGTGGTCCTTCAGTTATTGATCTGCAACGTCTTTTGAATGAGCAGTTTGCAGGAAATCCCAAAGGTGGCGTTATCACTCGCTTAGAAGAAGATGGTTTCTATGGATCCATAACAGAAGAAGCTGTGAAAATCGCTCAGTTTCGCTATCTTCTTTTTCAAGATGGGATTGCAGGTAGCCAGACCTGGCGATCACTGACTGAAAAGCGAATTCTCGCTGAAGAATTTCCAGTTCTGAGTCGAGGTGATCGCGGTCAATCTGTTGCTGTCGTTCAGTCCACCCTCGATCCCGATCAGGTTGGTCCTATAGATTCCGTATTTGGCTTTCAAACAGAGGCAGCTGTCAAAGCCTATCAGCGCTCTAACCAGCTGGTTGATGATGGTGTCGTAGGTCCTAAGACGTGGCAAGCACTCGAGTATCGAGCACTGGCTCAGCTAGTTTGAGAAAAACGATAACAGTCATTTATCAACTTGATACTCTTGACCTATTGGCTCCTAACTATCGTCCTCCAAAGCCTTTGGGGGACTTTTCATATCTATAACGCAGGTGACAAAGAAAGCACACTTCCAATGGCAAACCTACCACCACGAATAAAAGAACGCTTGTCGCGGCCCCTCTCAGAGATTCAATCGCATCTACAGCAAGCAGCGCTAATTTGTTCCGATGAGACCAGTGCTAGAGTCTGTAGCCAGACGCAATGGGAGTGGGTGTTCCAAACGCTGGCAGTGGAAGGAAGTGGATATGGGGAAGAAAAGGCAAAGAGCGGATATTCGGTCAAAGGGGTGACGCTTTTTTGTCTAGAACGACAACGAGGACTGGGCCTCACATTTTTTCTTTAAAGCTTCATTGAAATCTAGATATCTTTGATGGCTAACACAATAGATACCTCGCGCAGCAAGCAAGGGAATCCATAGTCCGGAGTTCTCATGAACTTGGATAAAGCGAGTTTGACCTTCGTCAATCATTTCAAATAGAAAGGAATGACGAACAGTAAATAAAAATGATGCTCCGAAGTGACCTTTCCAAACGAAACTAGCGAATGGATCAATCGAGAGAAATTTTGCTTCTATCCAGTGCTGACCGAACTGCTTGAGATCTTCTAGAAATCGAATCTTTTCTCCAACCACAAAATTGGCATAGGCCTCACGAATAAAAGGATTCCATTCCGAATAAGACTCGAATTGAGTGACGTTCTCCCATACGACTTGCCGAGGAGCGTTGATCACACTCTCTACTGTCCAGCCTCCCATTAGAGCCATCCGTTGACGAAGATCAGCACGTTGGTCAACATTAAGCGAATCCTGGTTCATGACAATACCTACTCGCAATTTTGTTTCAAAGAAAATATTTTTTGGATATCTCAAAGTTGTTCCCTTGAAACGATGAAACGTCTCAAACTTCAGCACTTACACTACGCAATGACAGAATCGATTACCACTTAAAGGAAACCGTTAGCCTAACGAAACAATCTCATGAGTCATTATACGAGGGGTCTGGCCCATACCCCCATGGACTTATGGGTTTGTAAATGACAGCATATTTTTTCAGAAATCCTCTATCTCCAGGAGTTCTCTATATTGTAATGGACCAGCCATACGCCATTGTCGTAGAGCTTACTGTCAATAACTTTAAGAGCACTCTGTTGAATCGTTTCCGCAAACAGGGGAATACCGGCTCCCATCAAAAACGGATTGATCTTCAAGATCATTTGGTCAATTAGGCCATGGGCCAGCAATTCAGTGGCTAACGTTCCACCGCCGCAAAGCCAAATATTCTCTCCAGCTTCACGCTTGAGCGCAGTCACGATTTGGGCCGCATTTTGAGAAACGAGTTCAACGTCAGGGTCTGGAGTCTCTGTCAAACTGCGTGAGAAGAGATATTGTTTCAGGTGAGAATACGGACTGGTTATCCCCTCTTTTAATCCTATTTCATAGGTCTTGCGACCCATTAACACAGTGTCAAACCATCGGTTTGCGGTCTGAAGGCCCATTGCGCCGCGCAGATGTGAGGGCACGGTTTCAGGAAACGCCGAGAATAAGTCTGTAAGATAGTCGCTATCTTGGGAAAATCCATTGTGCGATCCGTCCAAGTGGGCAATGAATCCGTCCACGCTACAGGCAATGTAGTAAACCAATTTACGCATTCTGAGTGACCTTTGAGATTTACTTTTATCGTCATACAGACTACATGGCCTTTCGTTGATTGAGCATCACTTGCTTTAGCGATGGATGTAGGGGCTTGCCGTTCATCCGCTCTTGCCGGGACAGTGCTTCACGCGGACTCATGAACGCTGAAGGTGCTAGCTCAGGTTGTGTACTGCTCAGACGTGTGAACAATCGAGTCAATTTCATACCAGGGCACCTTATGATTGGATCTTAGCCATTTGGGACTATTACCCATATCATCAAATCCATAGCCGAGATGACGACTGACTTTGTCTGACTTATGACCGACTTAACTCAATGACATTTCAATGAGACACGGCTCCTAGAGAGTGCAGCGCTGTTTTTTGCGCTTCTGATAGTCCAGTCACATTAGCAATATTCAGCCCTTCGTAGGGCCCTGGCAACTTCATGGTTTTCAGCGGCTGCCAGGATTGAGCATCCCACAGCATGATTGTGGCATTCTCATCCCCACTGGCAAGCATTTGTCCATCCGCGCTAAAGGCTAAAGACCAGACGGTCTGCGTATGCCCCTGTAGCGTTCGCAGGCACTGGCCACTGGCTACGTCCCAAATTTTGATCTGACTATCAAATCCGCCGCTGACAAAGAGCGATTCTGGGCGATCGCCCAGCGGATAAAATGTCCCAGAACAAACAAACCCGCTGTGCCCAGTCAGCGTCTTGAGACACTCACTGGTTGCTACGTCCCAAATTTTAATACTGCCGTCACTGCTCGTCGTCGCTATCATCGCGTCATCAGGACTGAAGGCCACCGAAAAGACCTGATCGGTGTGCGCCGCCAGGGTGGCGATACATTCCCCCGTCTCCACAGCCCAAAGCTTCGCCGTGTGGTCGTAGCTCCCTGTTGCCAACAGCGCGCCGCCATGGGAAAACGCAACGGACCAAACAATCTCTTCGTGGGCTTTCAGTGTCCTAACACAAGCGCCATCCGCCAGGTTCCACAATCGGACGGTTTGGTCTTCTGCAGCACTGGCCAGCCATCCTTTACTTGGGTGAAAATCGACCGCGTGCACCATTCGAGTGTGTCCAGCTAGCCTTTTTTCTAGCTGATTTGAGCGGAGCGACCACAGACTAAAATCTGTACCCTCGTAACCTCCAGAACTCGCCAGAAGCGTTTCATCAGGACTGAGGCTGAGTCCCATAACGGGACTACTGTGCTCTAGGCTCTGCAAACACTCTCCTGTGTCAACATTCCACAACCGAACCCTTCTGTCGTGGCTGCCACTAGCTAGCCGTTGACCTTCTTTTAAGAAAGCCAATGACCACACCTCGTTCGTAAAGCCAGAGAATATCTTTACGCAGTGTCCCTGGTGAGTTTTCCAAAGGCGCATGGTGCTGTCTTGGTAGCTACCGCTGTAGAGGAATTCTCCGTCGTTTGAGTATGCGAGTGCCCAGGTCCAGCCGGTATGACCGATGAAAGACTTCTCGCATCTTCCGGTGGGCAAGTGCCAAATTTTCACAACGCCTGTCTGACTGCCACTGGCGATATATTGTCCATCTGGGCTAACAATGACAGACCAAACAGAGCTTTGGTGGCCAGTGAGCACCTTCAAGCACTGGCCTGTCTGCACGTCCCAAATGCGAATCGTTTGATCAATGCTACAGCTGACTAATTGCTGACCATCCGGCGTAAAGGCAACGGCCCAAACCCCTTGCTCGTGACCTTCCAACGTTTTGACACACTCTCCACTTTGCCAATTCCAAAGCCGGATAGTGTGATCCAAGCTGGCACTCGCAAGCCATGGCACCGTTGAATCTAATAGTGTTGTACCTGATACTGTTGCACCTGATTCAGCAAGGCTAACAGGTGAAAAGCTAACGGATCTAATCGCACTGGTATGACCCTGGAGAGTTCTCACGCACTCACCTGTGCACCGGTCCCATATTTTTACAGTCTGATCGCTGCCACCACTGGCAATGAACTGATCATTGGGCGAGAGCATAGCAGATTTTACTAAGTTTTGATGGCCCTCAAAGGTGCTGATTCATTCATAGTTGCTCATTTGCCAGAGTTTGAGGGTCGTGTCGCCGCTACTGCTGACAAAATATGTGCCGTCGGAAGTGAAGCTAATCGAAAAGACACCGTCAGAATGGCCTTTTAGCGTGCGGAGGTGCTGATGATTATCTGTCTGAAAGAGATGAATATTGCTATGGAGATCGCCAACTGCCAAAATTGTATTGTCCGGATTTAAGGCCAAACAACAGATACCGCTAAAAGACTGCGTAAACTGACAGTTGCGAAAATTGGCTTGCTCGAAGTTGACATTAGTGAGCGATCGCTCTGAAAGATGTGCCTGCCAGATGGGTAAGCCTGAAAAATCGTAGCCGCTAATATCAACCGATAGCTGCTGACATAGGTTAATGAAATTGCCAATACTGTAACCGCCTGAGCTTTGCCTAAGCTGAGACAGAATCTGTTGCATCTGCTGACGGATAGCCCGTGGCTGAATAAGGATGGTCTCTATTCGCTTGGCAACAGGCGATAGGAGCATACGTCGCTGACTTTCTCGAATGTAGGCTTTAGCAGTTGATTTAAGCAGGGCATGGGTGTACCACAAGCTAGCTTCAACAGATATAGATGAACTTGTCCGTGGTTTCTTCTGGATAAAGCTTTCTAGTGTTTGATAGACGCTTTTTACTAAGCGATCGCTCATGTATTCCATAATCACAGGCTGCTGAGTATACAGCCCTGAGCGGGTTTCAATCAGCGATCGCCAGCTCAAAGATTCCAAAGCTTCAAAGATATCCGCACGAGAGGCCGCAGGCCAAAGATCGCTTGCTAGTTCCGATAGGGTTGTCCACTCTCGATTAACGGCTAGCCAGTAAAGAATCGACCGCTCTAAGTTAGAAAGTCGATCAATCTGTTGCTCTAACAAGCGGCGGAGATCGTTAAAGATGGGTGCTTTCTCCCTTAGAAAGAGATGGATATCACCATCGAAAATAGAGCAAATAGAGGTTCCTACAATTTTGAGTGCGAGCGGGTTAGCATCATAGCGATCGCATAGGCGTTGAACAACTTCTGGCGGCCCTGTAAGCGCTTTGGCCTGAATAATGGCCTGCGCAGCTTCTGGGGAACCACCAAGCTGAAAAGAACGAACCGCCAGTTGACTGCTCTCTAGGATACCGACATCAGTTGGCTTTTCACGACCGGTAACAATCAGGCAACTCTGATGGCGGGTCTCGCCCACCTGTCGCAGGAGGTCACCATAGGCTTCATAGCCTGAGCGATATTGACCAGTGCTGCCAGCACTCAGTAAAGTTTCCACATTATCTAAAATGATCAGACAGCGATGAGTTCGCAGCCAGTGCATCAATCGCCCTAGCGTTGCTTCGGTATCCTGCTGCTGAGAGAGAAAGGGAACGATATCCTGCAGCAATGTGCTAAGCGGCGGCGCGTTGCGCACAGAACGCCAAATAACCAAATCAAAGTTTGAAGCAATCTGCTGCGATAGTTTGGCAGCCAAGCTTGTTTTACCAATACCGCCAATACCCAAGAGCATGACCAACCGACAGCGGTCTAAAACAATCGTTTGTTCTAAGGTGCTTAGCTCAGTTTGGCGCCCGTGAAAAAAGTCAGTATCAATCGCTTCTCCCCAGTCTTGAAGCTGAGTGGTCGCACCTGACACAGCGGCAGTGGTACGAGAAGAAGGAAATGGCGCATCAGGGTTAGGCCCATTTGCTTCAACAGTTGACTCGCTGTTTGACCCAATATCTGATTCAGCGCGGTCGAGCGGACTGACGTTCGCCACCTGCTGCCAGTCGAGATTAATACGATCACATATCTCTAAAAAAATTGCATAGTCAACGGGTCGACCATTCAAGAAACGACTCACCGTAGAAAGCGCCATATCCAAATCTTCAGCCAGCGCACGTTGAGTCGACCACCCAGCTCGCCTGAGTGCAGTTTTGACCGTTGGAACATGCTGAGCACTGACTGTGAGTGAACGAGACATGGCGGTCCTACGACAACGTCAACCGTAATTATCCTCAAAAGTCAGTCATAAGTCAGTCATTGTCAGTCAGTAATTCACTCATCAATGCGATTTTATAAATTCAGTATCAAGTCATACAAAATCAGAGGTGATGCGAAAAGCCTCCTCGATTGATATAGAGCCTGGTTTTGTTGCAAAAAGTTAAGTAAAACAAAACAGCTTTGCCCGTAGCTTTATCCGCGAAGCCAAGCAGAAAGGCACTTCTTTTGTGACTGTACTTTTTCATTTCGTTACACAAACAGTCGCTAGAACGCCAGCGTTCCGATGCGGCTTCGAGCTATTGAGTAGGAGAGAGCCATGCCGTTCAATTTAGCGCTTGCAGATCTGGTGTCACCGTATCTAGTGCGTGGCGAAAATCTGGGTGCGAATCATGCCCTGCTCTCAGCTATACGCGTTGTTGACTATGAGTTTGCCTCAGATACGTTCGGCGCAGTGATTCGTGGACGCTGCGAGTTTAACGGGCGAGGCAGTTTGGATGTGGGGCGAGGGTCGTTCTCCATAGATGGCTTGGTGGATGAAGGGGCACCACCGTTTGATCCAAATCGGCGAAAAGAGATTTTTGATATCAAAGAAACGTCGCTCGACTTTGAACTGTGGGTGCCTCGGGTGGGTTCCAACATTATTGCGACGGGTGTGGATGGCATTAGTGACGATGATTTTGCACAGACGGAAGCTGTTTTAGATATTTGGGATGATTTGCCCCTAGAACCTGCGCCATCCGATTTTCCGGCTAGTGGGTTCACGCTGGACTTGATTGTGAATGCGCCGACGGTACGGCCACCGTTTTTTCAGCCTGCCAAAATGACGCCGGAAGGGGCGCTGGTGTTCGATGACGAGTATCAAGAGGTGACGCTGACGCTTCCCAGGATGCGGTTTCGGCTATCGCACAATGATGGCTTGCCAACGGGACAGGGCAGCGCATTGCAGCTACAGCTGCTGTCGGTTGGGGTGGGCGGACTGGACGATCCAGGCGATATTCGGGTTGTGGAGGCGATCTCGATGGAGCCGCCCTATGCGTTTATTGGGCGATCGCGCGATCGCTTTATCGGATTCGCCTTCCGCAAGGCCATCCTCGACCTATCCGATAACGTCACCCCGCCAGCCGTGCTCGAAAAGTTTGGCTTTGGTGATGACTGGGGCGGACTATACCTACCAGAAGTAAGGCTGTTTGTCGCACCCGAAGGCATTAGAGACATGGCCTTTGCCGCAGGCGTACAGGACCTACTCATTGGCTTTGGTGACAGTAAAGGGGTCTCTGGAGATTTTGAAGTTGCGTTGATTAATCAAGGGTCGGGCGAGCTTCGGCTAGGAGCCAGATTCTTCGATGAGGCAGGCAATGTCTACGACATAGAGCGCTTAAGCTCAGACAGTGAGAACGCGCGAGTGCAAATACCGCAGCTGACGCGGATGGTGGTTGATATTCAAGGCGGCCGAGCACCCTATGCCACCGAGGTGAGCATCGGTTCTATCGAAGGTGTAGACGAGGCACCACTCGAAGGTGAGCGCGTATTCACGATTGATCTACAGGATTTTGAAGCCCGAGAAATTCGTATTGAGGTAGAGGATAGTTCGTTTGGCACACCGGTCTTTGCAGTGTTGAACATTCAAGCCCGGCAAGTAAACGAGCCGCCACTAGAGCTGCCTGCGCCAGGCGATAGCTATCCCGCGACGGCAGAACCGGCAGTCTTGGCACCGGTAGATGGTACAGAGCCACACATTCTCATCGCGACGCAAACTGATAAGACAGTGTGGGTAACGACTGAGCCCTGGAATCCCAGCTTGCTATGGAGCGTCCCTGGAAGCGCTCTACCAGAGGAACAAGAGGGAGAAGCAAGCAGCATTTTTGCCGTTGGGCTAGCACCGGATGAGAGCAAAACGGTGCAGGTACGTCTACCAGAGACTGAAATAACGGCGGATGAAGAAAGAGATTTCTTCTTTTATTACAATGAACCAAAACCAGCAGAGCCTTTGGCCAATGAGGCAACAGAATTTGCAGAATACGGTTCAATCGAGCAAAACGTATGGACAACGCCTGCGCTACAAGAGGTAGGCACAGATCGTGAATTTGGCGGTAGCTACGTATTAGAAGGCTATGACGACCTACTTTCTAATTTGCCAAGTGGTGCGGAGATAGTCATCTTAGGCGATGCCAGCTACGACGGTGATAACAGTGCCGATGATCGCAACTATGACCTAGCGATTCGACGAGCCAAAGTTGCGCGTGAGATTATTCAACAGAAGTACTCAGCCAAAAACTTTGAGCTGACGGTTTCGACCGATCCTGAGGGCAGAGCCGATTGGACGGCCGCTTGGAGAAATCGGACGGGAGGTGAGCCTATTGCTGAAAGCAATCCTCAGCGGCGGTGGCGAACCACGATAATGGCCACGGGCACGGTCGTCCGCCCAGAGCAGTCAGCAACTGTGGAACTCAGTCGCCCAGCGCTACCGCCTGAGCCAACTGAGATTGTCGTGATCGATGAGCCCCCGACGGACACGCCAGAAGCTGCCGACTGGTTCCGCTCGGCTCGGTTAAAACTACGAGTGGTGCAAGATGAGCTGATTGCGTTTGAGATTGGCGCAGAGATTGATTTAGACACAGCAGCAGAAGAACAACTACGAGGGGCTAGCCAGATTGGGGAAGATGAGGAACTGCCGGTGCGATCGCTCGAAGGCGGTCAACCTGTCCCAGTCGATCCTGAAAACCCTGCCGATGGCATTACTCAACTGCGACTAGTCGCCCAATCAGACAGTGCCACTGGAGAAACGAGTACGCTGATTTCAATTGGCGCAGACCCAGCGGATAAAGACGGACTGGCCATGATGGGCTGGCTACCAGGAGAGGAACAGACAGAGCCGACCTTAGGACAGTCGCTCGTTGGGTCTTACCTGTCATTTTGGCCGCTGCTGGTCGATCTGTCTGACGGGAATCAGGGCGATATTGAAGATGCGGTGCTTGATGCCGCTAAGCTGTTGATTCCGGGTGCGATCGCAACCCTCCCCTGGTTTACCGTCGAGCGCGTTATCTTGCATGGCGGCGAGTACGAAAAAATCAATCGCAACGGCCAATCCGAAGCTTTCTTTTTCTTTGATGTAGAAATTGGCTGGTCAGCAGATATTTCAATTGGCGCAAGTCCGCTGATTGAAATCGATCCAGAGTATCCGCTCACGGTGCGCTACAAGGCGATAGGACTCCGCTTTGGTGACATCGAAGGCAATGCGCCCTACAGCCTACAGCCCGTCTTCAAGGCATCCAGAGGCTACACCATTGACGTAGCCAAAAGCGGCGCGCTCAGAATCAACGGTACGCTAGGGCGCATTTTGCGGGTGATCTCAGCGCGGATTTCTCGAACCAATCCGCTCACCTTTGAGATTGATGTCGGTATGTCAGCGGACTTGGGCGTGATCTCGATTGAGCGCGCTGCGGTGCGAGCTTATATGAACGCGCCAGAGGGGGGCGGCAACATTCCCCGCCCCGAATTGACTGCTCTGGGCGCATCGGTCAATATTCCGAATACGCTGGTCGGCAGCGGCTATCTCGCTATCGACAACGGGGTAGAGGGGCAAATCGATCTGACGTTGGTGCCGCTTAAGCTGCGAATTTCAGCAGCACTAGCAATCAAGAATATTCCGCCAGAAGAAGGCGGTCCAGCGACAGCGGTATATGTCGGTATTGAGGTCATTTTGCCAGTTGGCATTCCACTCGGTGCCTCAGGTTTAGGCATCTTTGGTTTTCGCGGCATCTTTGGGATGCACTATCAGCGCAATGAGGGATTGGGCGGCGGCGCAGCCCCTGCTCTGGGATGGCTGCAAGCGGCTGATGGCCAGCCTCATCTTTTGAGAGTCAATGAGGACGCTCCAGATGGCGGGCAAACGCTATGGTTGCCTCAGCTAGATAACTGGGCGTTTGGCTTGGGGATTTTGATTGGCACCATCGAAGGTGGGGTGATCATGAACCTAGATGGCACCTTTTTACTCGAGCTGCCGGGGCCGCGCATTTTGATCGTGATGACTGCGCGGATTTTGTCACCACCGCCCGGCCTGGATGAGCTAGGTGCGTCCTCCGGACTGCTAGCGGTGATTGAAATTACCCGAGAGCATTTTCTAATTGGCTTGATTGCCGAGTTTGGCATCCGCGAGCTGATCTCCTTTGTCATCCACATCGAAGAGTTCATTGGCTATAAAGATCCGGCTAACTGACATCAGAATTTGGGCAGCCGTAGTCACCCGGTCACGGTGGATGTGCTAGGCATTTTTGAAGGCACAGGCTACCTGATGCTGGAGGGTGATGGCCTGCCAGCATACAAAGAAAAGCTAGATGCCATCGAAGGCTTTGCGGTAGGCATCGGTGCGGCGGCAGCCTTGGTGTGGGGAGACGAAGAAGACGGGCTCTATCTGCGCGTAGGCGGTGCGATGGATGCCATTCTCGGCTTTTCTCCATTCATCCTGGAAGGGCTGTTTGAAGTCTTTGGCGAGCTGCGGCTGTATGTGGTGTCGATTGGGGCCCATGCAGAACTGTTTGTGAGTGTGCGAGAGCCTGTGGTTGAGCAGGGTGAGCCAGAACCTGAGGATCGCCTATCGCTCTATATTCGCGGCGAAGCCTGCGGCCATATTCGGATCTTTTGGATCAAGCTAGAAGGCTGCGTGGAAATCACAATCAGCAGTGCGCCCGATGAACCACCGATTCCGACGCTGGTGAAAAAGCTCTCGATTAAGAGTCGGTCACCGGCGCTAGCCCAAGGCACCGGAACCGACCGACCCATTGATGCCAGTCTGGGCGATGCCGTAGAAAGCGATGAGGTGCCAACGCTCGCGGAGCTAACCATTGTGCCAGTTGATTCGATTCCGTTTCTCTCTTTGGAAATGCCGGTGCAAGACGAAGGGCTTACCTTCTTTGGGAATTCGATTGGTGGCGCTTCGGGCGCGCCAGCACCAGACGGTCCGTCAGAAGGATTTATCGCCCGAGGAGAAGATAAATATAAATACACACTGCACTCAGTGAGTCTCACGCGGATTAACCCTGAAGATGGGTCGGTCGTTGATACAACGTTTGTCTCTGGATCAGACGCACCGGCTACTTGGTGGCTGCTAAACGATATTAGCGAGCCGAACCCCACTGCTCAGCTGGGGCTAATGACCTGGGAACCAACAGCAGCATCTAAAGCGATTGAAAAAACAGAATAGCTGACCACGCTTGTAGAAAGCCGCTGGGGCCAGATTTGTGATGGCGCAGCGCCACCGACACCTGTGCTATGGACATTCCGCTATGAGAAATTAGGAGTATCTCCACTGGGCTGGGATCTAGAAGGGATTGCCTGGCCCGACGCGGAAAAAGGGAATCGGTCAGAAGCGCCAGATACGTCGCTCATCGTGAGCGAACGATGGCGGTCGGGCGATGCGGTTTTGGACAGTCGGCGCGGATTGGTCGGCGCTGCGGTGATTGGGGCGCTGACACCCTGTGAAGTGTTGGAAAATCGGCAGGCAGCAGTCGGTGAGGCTTCGACAGAGGATGCAGCTTCGTTGCCTTCTGTTGTTGTCGGCGGGCGAGGGGCCATTCGAGAAAGCATCAGAGGGAATAAGGGCCAGGCAGTGGGTGAGGCTGATCCGGTGCGATCGCAGCTCATCCGCCGGGAAGGCAAGCAGCCCTTTAGAATCACACCTCGCCTGCACAAAAAAATCTCTCAAACCGCAAATCAGCTCTCTTCCTCAGATAATCCGCAACAGAGAAACACCCTGCCCGTTCAACTCTCTTCTAAACAGCTCGCCAGACGGTTAGCTAAGGGGACACTGGGGCCACAAGATTTGTTGCAGGCAGTGTCTGCGCCTGCTTTAGATGATCTGGTTATAGACGATCTTGATGGCATCCCAACCCATGAGACTCCCCAAATTTGCACTGTTAAAGTTCTCCAAGCACCACAGTTCGACAATGGCGATCCAGTAGTCTTTGGCAATCCTGACGACCAGGCTGAAATTGCAGCCGCCCTAGCCGCTGCTGGCGTAACCCATGGGCCTTACGACGACGTAGTACTGCTGCATACCGGGCCTTTCTATTCAACAACACTATTGTTGTTTACCTGGCTGCCAATGTTGATGCATAACAGCTTGGCCATTCGCGTGCTAGATGACCAGGGCAATGAACTACAAGAGATTCGGCCAGACGATAGCTACCTGCTAGAGGCGCAGGGACTCCCCTCCCGCTGGGCAGATACGACTGGGCCTTGGGCAGACGATATTGATGATTTTGTGGCTTGGGCGGCCTATCTTGCCAGTCCTCAGAACAGGATGTTTGAAGGACTAGTGCCTATTCGGGTCGACCTCTCGGAGCAAGAAGACGCGGCGCAAATCGAAATTAGCGTGGTGCCAGGGCCCATTCCAGAGCATGACTATATCAATGTGCCTGAGTTTGGTGCTCGCTACTTTGTGGCAGCGGTGGAGTGTCTGCGGCTCACAGAAGTAAGGCGGGCCCAGTGGGACGACAGCCAGGTTCAACGCGATCGCAGCATCATCACCTCCATCCTAGGCCCCGAAAGCAGCGAAAACGTCTTTCTCTATCCCAACTCTCTTTATCGCGTTAACGCGACCTGGAGCGGTGAGCTTAAGCGAGATGGCGCAGAAATCACCAACGAGACCCAAACCTTCTGGTTCCGTACGGATGAGGCTCCCCCTGCGCGACTCGATCCTTGGATGCTAATGACCATTCCAGCCGATCGAGAACAGCACGCATTCTACGGAGAGCCGCTTCAGCTCGTCTTTAATACGCACGATCTTGACCGGCTATACGATGCCTATGGTCACGACTTAACCGTGCGGCTACAGGCCGCCTCGGCCCATCACCCACCGGAAGATCCAGAAGGGCCAACACGGATTGCGCCACCGGCGCTGGAGCCTGCGGGTGCAGACGTGCTCTCACCTTGGGAAGCCACCCTAGAAGAAGTGCTCACCGACAGCTGCATTCCCATTGACGAGTCCAGACCACACCAGAGCACAATTAGGCTGCCGATTTTGCTCGATCCTTTCACCGACTACATTCTAGATATCGAAGCGGTTGATCAAGATTCAGAAACAACGTTTTCTGTCTATCGGCGACACTTCTCTACCGGAGGCTATCGCCACATAGAAGAATTTGCCGGAGCACTTAGCAGCCAGTTCCTAGAGCACCGCTCGGTTCCGGTGGGCAGGATGGCAGCCATTGGCAGCTATTTTGGCAGTCGCACTCCCCAAGGGGCAGAGTTTGATGAGCAGTGGCGATCGCAAGGGCTAGACATTATGCCGACGCCCGAAAAGCCCCGCATTTTGGTGCTGTGGGAACAGACAGAAGAGGGCTTACCTCAGCCTGCGGCGGTGTTGATTGATGCGCCAGAGCCTTTGGAGCGATCGCGTCTCTACCCCGAACTCA
>ERZ1740067.1468-NODE-1468-length-16078-cov-8.993509_pt1 | contig 16078 bp, 17 predicted proteins | sample MGYA00581736_ERZ1740067 | MGnify/ENA primary metagenome ERZ1740067 (study PRJEB43018, sample SAMN04849236) | marine metagenome | isolation source: floating plastic debris | place: Pacific Ocean | collected 2008-08-27 | study: EMG produced TPA metagenomics... | reverse complement strand
CCCGATTTCGGCGAAGAAGACATTACCGCCGGGCGTCTGTCGATTGAATATACGCCCAGTGATGCAACAACGATTCTGCTGACCTAATTTGCGGAAGAGGTCGATCTGGTGCCGATCTATTATCTGCCCCAGTTGGGCGACGATGATCCGCTGGACGGTGCGCAAAGCTTTGCGTCTGACGACACAAGCTCGCGGATCACCGCTCTTAAGATCGAACATGATTTCGACCGGTTCCGTTTTACGTCCCAGACGTCTTTCAATACGCTCGATGTCGAGAACAATTATCAAGGCGATCATAACCTGTTCGCGCTGGTCTATGGCTTGCCAGCAAGCTTGTTCGCGACGAAAGAAACCAACCGCATCGCTTATTCCAAGGAACAAACCCGCTTCGAACAGGAACTTCGCCTGTCGTCGTTGCCGGGGGATCGGATCAGTTGGGTTGCTGGGCTGTCCGCCTATCGAGATGAGTATGACATCGTTAACGACGCCAACAATCTGGTCTTTCAGTGGGCGAAGTCGGTCATCTACACCTTCGATCAGACCAACGAAGCCGTGTCGGTCTTTGCCGATGCGCGCATCCCGCTGACCGACCGCCTCGCCGTGTCGGGGGGCCTGCGCTATACCAGCGAGACCAAGGAATTTGACGCTGAATACGACTCGACCGGGTTTGATGCGATCTATCCCGGCGTGGTTCCGTCCTATTCGGAAAAGGGTAAGGAAACCTACGATTTCTGGACCGGAAAGCTGGCGTTGTCTTATGACTGGACGCCGGAGGTGTCGACCTATGTCAGCGTGGCGCGCGGGTATAAAACCGGGGGCTTCGGGGTTTATAGCAGTCTGATGGCCTACGGCATTCCGCGCGACACATACGAGCCGAGCGAGACGACGAGCTATGAGATCGGCGGCCGCGCCAGCCTGATGGGCGGCGCGCTGAACCTGTCGGGGACGATCTTTTACACCGATCTGAACTCCGAACAGATCATGCTGTTTGATTTCGCCAACTTCCAGACACGCAACGCCAATGTCGACGCCTTCTCGCGCGGGATTGAGCTTGAGGCGGATTGGCTTGTGAATGACAACTGGCAGCTCAGCGCTGGTGTTGCGTATACGCAAAGCGAAATCACGGGTCTGCCGGATGATGCTGCAACGCTGAACCCCGGACTTGAGGAAGGCGACGAGCTGCCCAACACGCCGCGTTTGGCCGTCAATCTGGGTGTGGGGTATCAGGCCACAGCCAGTGAACTGGGCTGGACATCGGACTGGGCGCCGGAACGGGTGTCGGCGCGTCTGGGCTATAACTTCCAGGGGGAGCGGTACTTTGATGCTGCCAATGAAGGCAAGCTGGAGGACACGCATCTTGTGTCGGCCCGGTTGGGCTTTGATTGGGGCAATTCGGAGCTTTATGTCTTTGGGGAGAACTTGCTGGATGAGGATTACTTCATCACCCGGCAACCCTTTGGTGTCGCCGCCGGAACCAACACGCCTGCCTATGGTGTGACCGAAGGCCGGGGCCGGACCATCGGGATCGGCTATTCGATGAAGTTCTAAGCAAGGCGGGTCTGGCTGGCTGGTAACACGGCGGGCCAGGCCCCATATCCAGACTTTGGCAAAGGGTGAACCGATGTCTGCTGATCGTGCAACTGCTCCCATTGGACCGCCGGCGCGGATCACGCCTGCGCTGGACGGGGTGCCCGAGACGCTGTTGTGGCCGCTGCGGTCGCGGGCGGGGATGTCGGTGCTGGATCGCGATTTCTTTGATGATCCGATGGCGGTCGATCTGCTGAACCGTATTGATTATGATTTTGCGCGGTTTGGGCCGGTCAGCCACTGGCATGCCGTGCGCTCGAAATACAGTGATGATCTGATCCGCGCCTATATTGCGCAACATCCCGAAGCGCAGATCCTTGCGCTGGGGGAGGGGGTCGAGACGCAATTCTGGCGTGTCGATAACGGCACGTTGCGCTGGCTGAGCGTTGATCTGCCCGAAAGCATCGCATTGCGCGCGCAGCTTTTGCCCGAACATCCGCGTGCGACCAACGTGCCCCTGTCGGCATTGGACCCGGCGATGATGGATCATGTCGATGCATCGCGCGGGCTTTTTGTCACCGCCGCCGGGCTGCTGATGTATTTCGAACCGGATGACGTGCGCGCCTTGCTGACACGGCTGGCCGCCGTCTGCACCGATCTACCCGGAGAGGTCTTTTTCGACACGATCCCGCATATGCTGTCGCGTCGGTCGCTGAAACGCTGGGAGATCGACAAAGGCTATGTCACTCCGCCGATGCCGTTCGGATTGGCGCGGCGCGAGATTGGCCAGTTTCAGGCCAGCGTGCCGGGTCTGTCGAGACTTGAGGCGAAGAACTATGGTGATATTGCCCCCGCGCGGGGGCGTTTGATCTATATGATCGGCAAGACACCGATCCTGCGCAACCTGTCGCCGATGCTGCTGCACGGGCGCCTTTCTGCCCCGTAATCAGAGCTGATCGGCGCGCGGTGTGCAGCCGAAATGGCGTCGGTAGGCATGGGTGAAATTCGCCGGATCACTATAGCCACACTCATAGGCCACTTCGGTGATCTGGCGCTGGCCATCGCGGATCATCGTGCGGGCATGCTCCAGACGGCGGGCGCGCACATGGGTGAACAGACGTTCGCCAAAGGTTTCCTTGAAACTGCGCCGCAAGGTGGTTGTGTTGGTGCCAAGCTGGCGGGCCAGCACAGAGACTGACTGCACCGCCAGCGGGTCTGCCTCGATCAGGGATTTGGCGTCATGGGCGATGTCTTGCAGGCTATAGCGTTTGACGGCGGGCAGCGGTTTGGGATCTGCAAAGGTCGCCGCAAACTCCATCAAAGCTGCCGTCCCGATGCTTTCGCGATAAAGCGCCCCAAGTGCGCCGGCATAAGGCGCATTCTGAAATTGCAGCATCAGCTGGCGCAGCACTTTTGCCGAATGCAGCGTCATATTCTGAAAGCCGGGGTTCAGGAACCTGCGCAGTGGGCGCAGATCATCGGCCAGCTCCCCTTCGATCTGGTCAAAGAAATTCCCGCCGATCATCAGGCCCGACATCCGCAGGCTGGAACTGCGGTTTTCATGGGCCATGACCTCGGTCTCTTGACCCAGCGCCATGACATGAGGCACGCCGTTTTCAGGATGGGCCATGAATTGGCGGTTGATCGTGCTGGCGGCTTGCCCGTCGATCATACAGCTTAATGAGATGCATTTCGGCCAGACCGCCGTGATGTCGAACGACCGCAACATGCGCAGATCACAGTCGATGAACTGCAAACCGGGGCGGATTGTCGTGCACATATAGCGCCCTTCGGCAAAGCTTTCGCGCTTTGCATCATTGTTGGGCTGATTGGTCTGGCTGGTTTTGCAGGAAATGTTTTCGCTGACGATGTCCTGCAATTCGATCTGCGCGCGCGCACCAGCGTCAAGGATCGCGTCTTTATACGGGGTCATGGATCGTGAATGCGCTGTCATCTCTGCCTCAAAGTCCGGATCGGGGAATGTGATCTTACTCTGGGGCTCGCACATGGGAGGCTGGCATCCGCGCACACAATGGCGTGGTGCAGGGCCGCCAGGCAAGGGCGTTGACCAGAGCAAGGGCAATTGGTCGCGGAATGCTCAAGCCCGTTTTGCGGGCTTTTCCTATCCCCCCGGGGGGGATATAAAGCGCCTATGGAACATGCCAGTCACGCCGATATCACGAACCGTCTGAAGCGCACCGAAGGCCATCTGCGCAAGGTCATCACCATGATTGAAGACGGGCGCCCCTGTCTGGATCTGGCCCAGCAGCTGCACGCGGTCGAGCGCGCTGTTTCCGCCGCCAAGAAGGTTTTGATCCAGGATCATATCGATCATTGCCTCAGCGCGCCGAACCCCGATCCCGAAGCCCACGCCGCGCTGATTGCCGAGCTGCGCGACATCACCCGCTACTTGTGAGGATGCAAAGATGAGCCTGACCGACATGATCGAAGCTGGCAGCGCGAACCCGCTGCTGCTGTTCACATTCGCGCTGGCCCTGGGTGCGCTGCACGGGCTTGAGCCGGGCCATTCAAAGACGATGATGGCGGCTTATATCGTCGCCATTCAAGGCACGGTGAAACAGGCGGTTTTGCTGGGCGCGTCGGCTGCGTTCAGTCATTCGATCATCGTCTGGCTGCTGGCCTGGGCCGCGCTGAGTTGGGGAAACGAGCTGATCGGCGAAGAGCTTGAGCCCTATTTCATGATCCTGTCGGGCATTCTGGTGCTGGGGATTGCCGCATGGATGCTATGGCGGAGCTTTCCGGCGAAAGCGTCGGGGCATGGTCACGGTCACGGTCATGGTCATGGGCACGGGCATTCGCACGATCACGACCATAGCCACGGGCATGACCACGGGCACAGCCACAATCATGACCACGACCACGGGCATGACCATGGGCACGACCACGACCACGGGCATGCGCTTGCCTTGGACGCGGATGATGGGCGTGACCCGCATGCCCGCGCGCATGCCGCCGAAATTCGGGCACGCTTGAATACCGGGCGCGGGGGCACCGGGCAGGCGGTGCTTTTTGGGTTGTCGGGGGGCCTGATCCCGTGCCCTGCTGCGATCACGGTCTTCATCTTGTGCCTGCATCTGGGTCAGGTAACCCTGGGCGTCACGTTGGTTGGCGCTTTTTCACTGGGTCTTGCGGTGACGCTGATTGCGGTCGGCGTTGTCGCGGCTTTGGGCTTGCGCTTTATCTCGGGCCGGACATCGCGGTTTGACCGGATCATGAAAGCAGCCCCCTGGCTTTCGGCGCTGCTGATAGCCTGTGTCGGTCTGGTGATTATCTGGTCGGGCGTGTCGCATCTGCATATCGGACACACCCACTAAGCTAGGCCCGGAGGGGGCCGATTGCCTCACCCTCGCGGTATTCGGCCAAAGCCTGTTTCACGATCTGATAGGCTGATGACAGGAACAGCGTCGCCATGATCGCGGCGACAATCAGATCGGGCCAACCGGTTGCGGTGCCCCACACACCAAGTGCTGCAAACATCACCGCGACATTGCCGATCGCGTCATTGCGCGAGCACAGCCAGACCGACCGCACATTCGCGTCGCCGTCTTTGTAGCGCACCAAAAGTGCCACACTGGCGAGGTTTGCCAGCAGCGCCAGAAACCCGATGAGGCCCATAATCTCGGCTTCGGGGACGCCGACAAAAAACACCCGGTATACGGTCGAGCCCATGACCCAAAGCCCCATCAGCAACAGGCTCGCCCCTTTGAACAGCGCCGCCGTCGCGCGCAGTTTCAGCGAGGCGCCGATCACCGCAAGCGAGATCCCGTAGGTCAGCGCATCGCCCAGAAAATCAAGCGCATCGGCTTGCAAGGCTTGCGATTTGGCGATGTGGCCTGCTGTCATCTCGACCACGAACATCACCGCATTGATCGCGATGACAAGCCAAAGCCGCCGCTTGTAATCGGCGGAAACGCCATCAAATTTTGCATTGGAATTACAGCAGCCAGCCATGGGAACACCTTGTGTGAAGCGTTGTCCCACCTTATGTAATTGCTCTAGTCGCTAGAGGTTCAAGGGGGTTTTTGCAAAATGTATTCCATCGGTGCCCTGTCGCGGCAAAGCGGCGTCAAAGTGCCCACGATCCGCTATTACGAAGACCGCGGATTGCTGCCCGAAGCCGAGCGCACGGCAGGCGGTCAGCGGCGCTATAATGCCGATGGTCTGTCGCGGCTTCGCTTTATCAAACACGCCCGCGATCTGGGCTTTTCGATCGAGGCGATCACCGGGCTTTTGCAGCTGCAAGAGCATCCCGACACCTCGTGCCAATCGGCCCAGACTATCGCCTTGGATCAGCTGACCGAGGTCCGGCTGAAGATTGCGCAACTCAGCGCGCTGGAACGCGAATTGGCGCGGATCACCGATGGTTGTAACGGGACCGGGACGACAAAAAACTGCTATGTCATGACCTCTTTGAGCGATCATGATCTTTGCGCGGGCGATCACTGACCCGGCATGTTGCGGACACCACGCATTTTGCAGGCGCGGCGTATGTTCGCAGGTGCAGCGGACACAGTAGCAGCTCTTGGTGGGATGCGGTGCGGTTCTGGTTAGGGGCTGATCCGTTAGGATCGGTGCTGAACTATTTTAAGTCATTGAAAAATATAAAAATTTTCGAATTTCGTGCAGGGGTATTATCCAGCCTTTTTCAGCTGGTTCAGGACCAGTTTCCCTAAGGGCAGATCACTGATCTTTGCCGGTCAATTATTGCTGCCATTGCATGCCAAAACACCATCTGAAATACTCTCGCCAACCCCCAGCTTGGTGCACGCCGCACCGCCAGGTCACGTCGTTTTCAAAGATTTGGACGGGGGTTCCATGCGCAAATTCTTCTCATTGCTCGGTTACGCCGTGCTGTCTGCCATCGTGGCAAACAGCGCGCTGGCCGAGGACACAGAGCTTGGCGAAGCGCTTTCGATCGAGCTGAACGCGGTTGAAACGCGCGAGGGCAGTTGCCTGCTGAGCTTTCTTGTCATCAACGGTCATCCGCAGCCCATTGAAAAGGCGGTTTTTGAAACCGTGCTTTTCGACACGGACGGGCAGGTCGCGCAGCTGACCTTGTTTGATTACGGGCAAATCCCGCCCGCGCGTCCGCGCATCCGCCAGTTCATGGTGTCAGGTCTGGCCTGCGATGCGGTGGGCAGCGTCCTGATAAACGGCGTGAACACCTGCGACGCGCCGGGCCTTGAACCCGATGCCTGCGAAAGCGGGCTGGTCCTGTCGAGCCGAACCGATATCGAGGTGATGGGATGACCCAGATCACAGAATTCCTGATGCGCATCCTGGATCTGGGGGGCGCGGTGGTCATGGTCCTGCTGGTCATTTCGGTGCTGACGCTGGCGGTGATCCTTTACAAGCTCTGGCAGTTTCAGGCGGCCCGTGTGGGCCAGCACAAAAAACTGCTCGAGGCGGCGTCCCATTGGGATCAGGGCCGCGCGGCGCAGGCGCATGCGGCGCAAAAGCAATCAAACAGCTACCTGTCGCCAATCCTTGCGATGGCGATGTCGTCCGACGACGTGCCCGCCGACCGGTTGCGCGCCGAATGCGAGGTGCGGTTCTCGAAGCTGGAAAGCGGGATGCGGTTTCTCGACAGTGTGGCGCAACTGGCCCCGCTTTTGGGTCTGTTTGGCACTGTTCTGGGCATGATCGAAGCGTTTCAGGCCTTGCAGGACGCCGGATCGCAGGTTGATCCGTCGATTCTGGCGGGCGGCATCTGGGTCGCCTTGCTGACCACAGCGGTCGGGCTTGCGGTGGCGATGCCCACAGCACTTGTGCTGTCGTGGTTTGAAAGCCGCATGGAAGCCGAGCGGATCACAGCCGAGCAGATCTTGCTGACCATTCTTGCACCGCAAGGGCAGGGTGGGGGCGCTGAACCTGCCGCCCAGAACGCGACGATGCCGCAAAATGCGTAAAGCCCGCCGCCGCCGCAGATTGTCGATGACATCGCTGATTGATGTCATCTTTCTGTTGCTGCTTTTTTTCATGCTCAGTTCGACTTTTTCGAAGTTCGCCGAGGTTGAGCTGAGTGCGGCGGTCTCTGTTGCCGCGGCCCCGTCTGAAACGCCGCCGATCTTTCTGGAACTGGCCAGTGATATCCTGCGCGTGAATGGCACCGAACATGACATTGCCATGCTCGAGACGGTGCTGTCCGAACAGGCCGACCCGCAAGCGCCGGTCGCCTTGTTGATAAGCCTCAAAGACGGGGTATCGGCCCAACGTCTCACCGATCTTCTGGTTGTGTTGCGCGGCATTCAGGGGCTGAATGCAACCGTGCTGGGAGGGGCGTGATGAGCTTGCTTCGCCGCCCGCGCCGATCCCGTGGAGAGCCGACCATTGCGCTGATTAACATCGTCTTTCTGATGCTGATCTTTTTCATGATCGCAGGCACGCTGGCCCCGCCGCTTGACCGCGATCTGACACTGGTCGACACCGCCGATCTTGAAGGGGCGGCCCCGCCCGATGCCCTGATCGTGCATAGTGACGGACGGCTGATGTATGGCGGTCAGGATATTGCATCGGTCACGGCGTATCTGGCGCAGCACGAGCCTGATCCGGAGGTGCCCATCCGGTTGATCCCGGACCGCGCGCTGGATGCGGCCGACTTGGTCATGCTGGCGCGCAACCTGCAGGCGCAGACCGGATCGAAGGTGCTGATCGTGACCGAAAGGGCGCTGCAATGATCCAAAGCTCGAACATGATGAAAGTGCTGGCGGTGGCTCTTGCGATCAGCGCCCATGCTGCATTTGCTGTCCGCTTTGCAGAGCAGGAAACGGTCAAGATTGAAGGCGGTGCTGGTGCGACGGTTTCGGTTCTTGGCAACAGTTTTGCTGACATGGCCGCAGGCACCTTGCAGGCGGTCGAGCCGCCCGACGTCACCGAAGCGCAACCCCCGACCGAGGTCGCGCCGCCCCCGGTCGAGGCCGCGCCGATCACGCCTGCCGTCACAGCGACGCCGCCTGTGACGCCCACGCCCACGACCCCGCCGCCTGACGCCGTAATCGCGGCTTTGCCGCAAGCGCCGGTGGTGCCGGATGCCGTTGCGGTTGAGCGGGTCGCCCCGCAACCCGCCCCTACCATCGCCGCGCAAACGCCTGAAACGGCTGCGGTTTCGCGTTCCAAACGTCCGGTGGTGCGCGACCGCGCGGTCGAGGCCCGCAATGTCGAGCAAGCGCGCCAACAACCCGAGCCCCAGCCAGAACCGCAGCGCGAAGCGCGCCGGCCCGAACCCACGCAGCCTGCGCCGCGTGGCAACGCTCAGCAGAACGCCCGGCAAGGCTCAGCCACCGGTCAGGCCGATGCCACATCTTCCTCGCAAGGGGCGGGCACCCGGCAGGCGCGGGCGCAGGGCAATGCGGCTGCGAGCAATTATCCGGGGCTTGTGATGCGCAAGATTTCTCGCGTGTCCAAACCCCGCGTGGGTGCGCGCGGCAGCGCGACGGTGCGCTTTTCAATCGGCGGCGGCGGCGGTTTGAGCGCGGTCGGCATTGCCCGCAGTTCGGGGGACGCGCGGGTCGATCAGGCGGCCCTGACCGTGATCCGCCGCGCTGCCCCCTTTTCACCGCCCCCGCCCGGCGCCCGGCGCACGTTCTCGATCGAGATCAAGACACGGTAGCCGCTTTTGGGCCGATATCTGTTGGCACGTGTGAGATGTTTGGTTTTGCAGGGCGACATGGGTTTTCGTGTTTCGGGCCGCCCGCGCATACAATCAGTTGATGCTGAGCATCGTGACCAAAGCAAAAATCCCGAAAGCAAAGCTTCCCGCACCCGTCAGTGCATAGCCGCCCAGTGGAGCAGGCACATAGCGTGACGCGAAGGGCAAGAGCACCGCCAAGAGCAATGGGTTTGCAACCAGCCAGAGCAGAGGCGCATTTGCCAAGAGACCCGCGATCAGAATGGCGATCCCCATTGTCACGCCAACAGGTTTCATAATGAGCTGCATGCGCTCTTTTTCTGTGGTCACGGCATCGATGCTGTCGGTGAAGTGACGATAAGCAATGTCATAAAAGACATAGCTGACGTGGTAGACGAGCGAAAAACAAATGGAAAATGTGAGTGCAATCAACGCTGTCGCTGCCCACAGTATGGGCGCGTCACGCAACAGGTAAGCCACGGGGAACAAGACACAGAGCCACATCGGGATCGCGAGCATGCCCAGATAAGCGCCAAGTCGGACGGACCAGGCCGGCTTTTTCGCAATGAGTGTCATTTTCATATCCCGACCTGATCGGGGGAAGGCCAGCAGCAACCAGTCTCCGATCACGTTAAGACTTGCGCCGATGACGGCGAGCCATCCAAGCAAAATCAGTTGATCGAGTGGGATAAGCATCAGCCCGTTTCCGCGTTGTGCAGGTGACAGGGCTGGATAGGACGTTTATCTGGCTCTTTTGATGTGTTGTCTCCCTGAGGCTCCTTCAAGCCCGCGTGCCTTGGACAGTTTTGCCGGACTGCGTCGGCCTCGCGATGAGGGTCTTTCTGATCGGAGATGCGCGTCTGATGTTTCAGACATGAAGCAGCAAAAGGATTGAGATGTGATCGCGCCGGGCTTGAGGTGGTGAAAGAACTGTCGAATAGCACGGCTTTTGCGGCAACGTGCCATGGCAAAACGGGTTTGGGGATAAAGCGGACACTTGCCGGTTTGCCTGCAATAGCCGCTTTCCGGCCGGTCAGGTGCCGCTGGATCTGCTAATCTCGGATCTGAAAGTGAACTCCGAACGATCAGAAATCAAAGGAGCGATACTATGAGATATTCCATACTTCTATTGGTGGTTGCTTCCATTGGATATTCCGGAGGGATGGCATTTGCGGGTAATGGCGGCGATGGGGGAGATGGAGGAAGCTGTGCCAGCGGCTCCGACTGTGATGGCGGTGATGGCGGTAGCGGAGGGCTGGGTGGTACCGGTGGCGACGGAGGAGATGGAGGCATAAACGGTGACGCGGGATTGCCAGGATGCGACGGCGGCACTGATCCTTCACCGGCTGGAAAATTCTACATCTCTGGAACCATGCAGGAGTGCAATCCGCGTGACGCCGACCTTCAGAAGCTTGAGCAATAGGTCTGGCTGACATGTCTTCACGCAGGATGTTGGCCCTGATCTGATTGATATGCACACCGGACCCTAAACCGACCGCTGATGCGCCGCGTCACCTGCTGGCGCGAAGGCCGTTGCTTTACCCCAGTCAGGCGCAGCTTTTGTCAGGGCTAGGTGCCCGGCCGAAGCATTCCCAAAAGGACGTCCGTATGACCAACCCGCAAGGCGTCGACGGGGAAATATGTGTCGAGATCATCGAATGTCGCAAACATCTCTCGTGAGAGGGAGAGAGTGACAATCGGGCCGAAAGCGATGTGAAAGAACTGGTTCTGATCCACCGGTGCAAAGACGCCTTTGGCGATGCCATCCTCGACGATCTGCCAAAGCACCTCACGCTGGGGTTCGATATATTCTGTGTGAAAAGACAGTGCCACCTTTGGAAAAGCACGCGAGACCTCGGCAATCAAAGGCGACATGCGGCCAACGGGCGAGGTGATCGTCGTCTCGTAAAGCGCTGTGATGGCGGCGCGGAGTTTCTGTTCGGCGGTGAGCGAGGTGTCGGCAACGATCACCGTGAGGGCGTTCAACGCAGTCGCGTAGCCATGGGTGACGCAGGCAATGAACAGGTCTTCCTTGCCCGAGAAATGATAATAAAGGCTCGCTTTGGTCATGTCGCAGGCTTTGGCGATCGTGCTCATGGATGTGCCCGCAAAGCCTTTTTCCAAAAACAGGTCTGTTGTCGTGCGGATGATCCGTTCACGACTGTCTGCTTTCGACTTTTCCTCGGGGTCAAGCATTGACGTTTCCATGGCATCCTCTAGTTACCTACCGACCGGTCGGTTAACCGCCAGAAGGCTTAAGTTCAGATAGGAGTGTAGCCGCATGACACAAGCCCAAACCAGCCTGATTGTGGTCTTTGCAATCCTCGCGCCGCTTTTCGCATTTGCCCAAGACGCCGATACGGCAGTGACGGACGCGCAGCCCGTTTTTGTGCAGACGATGACCGTTCCCTCTGCCGAGCAAAGCCTGACCCGGCAGTTTTTTGGCCAGGTCGCCGCGCTTGAGACGGTTGATATTTCGTTCGAGGTGGGCGGTTCCTTGATACGCCTTGAGGCGCGCGAAGGCGCTTTTGTGGCCCGCGGCGAGGTATTGGGGCAACTTGATCTGGCACCGTTCGAAAGGGCGGTAGAGCGGGCCAAGCTGACCCTTGCCCAAGCCGAACGCGATCTTGAGCGCGCGCAAAAGCTGGCGCAGCGAAATGTCACGTCAGCGGTGCAGGCCGAAAACGCCGAAACCGCGCGGGATCTGGCGGATGTCGCGCTGCGCGAAGCCCGTGACGCGCTTGAGGATGCGACGATCACGGCGCCATTTGATGCGCTGGTGGCGGATCGGCTTGGCACGGCCTTTGCCAATATAGAGCCGGGCACGCCCGTCTTGCGTCTTCATAACATGTCCGAGACACGCGTTGAATTCGACCTGCCCGAGCGTCTTTTGACGCAGATCGGCGATCCTGCGGATGTGACGTTCAAGGGCCGATATGTTGGACGCGATGCGGATATCCCGCTCGCCTTTCGGGAGTTTCGCGCCGAGACGACCGGGATCGGCCAAAGCTATACGGTGTCGCTGGCCGCGGCCCCTGTGGAGGATCTGCGCTTGTTGCCGGGACGCACCATGACGGTGATGGCGACGCTCAAGCAGCCGTCGGCTGCTGTTGGTTTGCCGGCTTCTGCGATTGTCACGCAACCGGACGGGCGCCAGACCGTGGTCGCGGTCATACCGCAGGGCGATGCACTGGTCGCGCGCCATGTTCCGGTTGAGATTCAGTCCGCCAATGGAACGGATTTCACAAGTGTCGGGCTTGAACCCGGCCTTGAGATCGTCGCGATTGGAGCGCATCTGATTGCCGATGGCGACCTGCTCAAGCGGTTTACGCGACTGACGCAAGAGGGGTCCTGATCCATGCAGATCGCGCAACTGTCCATCAGATATCCGCTTTATACGTGGCTTTTGATCCTGTTTTGCCTTTTTGGCGGCGCTGCCGGGTACCTGAGTGTCGGCAAGCTTGAAGACCCGGTCTTTACGCTGAAATCAGCACTGATCGTGACGGCTTATCCGGGCGCCACGGCGGCAGAGGTTGCGATTGAAGTGTCCGAAGTGCTTGAGGCCGAGGTCCAGCAAATGGACGAGGTCGATTACATCACCTCCAGCAACACGCCCGGCCTGTCGGTCGTCGAGGTGACGATCCAGGACATCTATGACGGCACCGAACTTCCGCAGGTCTGGGATGATCTGCGCGACCGGGTCGCGGATGCTGTGGGTGATCTGCCTGCAGGGGCGTTGCCGCCTGTCGTGAATGATGGATTTGGCGATGTTTACGGGCTGCTTTATGCGGTCAGCGCACCCGGATATGACGACGCAACGATCTGGGACATCGCCACGTTCCTGCGCCGCGAATTGCTGACCGTGGACGGCGTTGCAAATGCCGACGTTCTGGGCCTGCCCGAAGAGGCCATCTTCGTTGAGCCGTCAAGTGCGGTTTTAACCGCGCTGGGTGTGCCGCCCGATGTCATCATCGGTGCGGTCTCGGCGGCAGATGAGGTTGTGGCGACCGGCACCGCAGACAATGGGCGCAACGATGTGCGCATTTCGGCGCCATCCGCCGACGACAGCGTCAGCGAAATCAGCGCACTGACCTTTGGGTTTCAGGGCGAAGTGCTGAACCTGACCGACGTCGCAGAGGTTTACCGGGCGCGCGTGGATGCACCGCGTCAGATCATCCGTCACAACGGGCGCGATGCCTTTACCATCGGGGTCGCCGGTCTGACGTCTGAAAACATCGTAACCGTCGGGGCCCGTGTCGAAGACCGGCTGGCCGAGATCACACCGCTGCTGCCAGCAGGTGTTGTGCTGGAACCGGTCTATGAACAGCACCGCGTCGTGGATACGGCCAATCAGGATTTTCTGGTGAACCTCGCGATGTCGGTGGGTGTCGTGATCGGTGTGCTTGCGCTTTTCATGGGGTGGCGCGCGGCGATTGTCGTGGGGGGATCGCTGCTTTTGACCGTCAGCTTCACCTTCTTTTTCATGAACATATTCGACATCAAGGTCGAGCGGATCAGCCTTGGTGCGCTTATCATTGCGATGGGGATGCTGGTGGACAATGCGATTGTCGTGGCCGAGGGCATGCAGGTGCAGATGCGTCGCGGCAAGACGGCCATTGCGGCGGCGGCAGACGTTGCCAGGCGCACGCAGATCCCTTTGCTTGGGGCGACGATCATCGGGATCATGGCCTTTGCAGGCATCGGGCTGAGCCCGGACAGTTCGGGCGAATTTCTGTTTACGCTGTTTGCGGTAATTGCGATTTCGCTGATGCTGTCATGGGTGCTGGCCGTAACGGTCACGCCGCTTTTGTCGAGCTACTTTTTTCGAACGCAGACGGATGCGGATGCCAAAGACCCCTATGACACCATGTTTTTCCGTGGCTACGCAAAGGTCGTGCGCGGCGCGCTGCGGGTGCGTTGGCTGGTGATTATCGCGCTTGTGGGCGCGACGGTGGCGGGCATCGGCGCGATGGGGATGGTGAAACAGCAGTTTTTCCCGCCTGCTACGACGCCCTTGGTCTACTTCAATTATAATGCCGCGCAGGGCACCTCGATCAAGACAGCCAGCGAGGATCTCGCAGTGATCGAAGACTGGTTGCTCGATCACCCTTCGGTCACGGCTGTGACAACAACGGTGGGGGCCAGCATGACCCGCTATCTGTTGACCTATACGCCCGAAGATCCCTCACCCTCTTATGGTCAGATTATCATCCGGGTGAAGGACCACGCGATGATCCCGGCCTTGCGCACCGATCTTAGCGCGCATGCAGCACAGGTGCTGCCTTGGGCTGAAACACGTGTGCAGCAGATCATTTATGGCCCGCCTGTCGGGGCCGATGTCGAAGTGCGCCTGTCCGGTCCCGACCCAGATGTGCTGCGAGGGTTGGCCGAGCAAGCGCGTGCTATCTTTGAGAGCGAAACCGATCTGCTGGTGACAGAGCGGATCGACTGGCGCGAACCGCAGCTCACCACACAGCCGATCTTTGCGACCGAACGCGCACAAGCGCTTGGGATCCGTCGCGCCGATGTCTCGCAAGCCATCGCATTGGCAACGGATGGTGTGCGGGTGGGAACCTTGCGCGAGATGGACCGCCAGGTGCCCGTGTTCATCCGCACCCCGCGTGCAGAACAGATCGGGGACGCTTATCTGCTGGACCAGCCCATCTATGCTACCACAACTGGCAGTTTTACCAATCTGGGTCAGGTCGTGGACGGTTTTGATGTTGTCGCGCGCAACTCGCTGATTCAGCGGCGCGACCGGGCGCCAACGATCAGCGTGCAGGCTTTCACCGTCCCGGATGTGCTGCCACCACAAGCGTTTGTCCAAGTGCGCGGCGCGATCGAGGCGATGCCACTGCCTGCAGGCTACCGCATGGAGTGGGGCGGCGAGTTCGAAAGCGCCAGCACCGCACAAGCCAGCCTTGGCCGACAGATGCCACTGGCCTTTGGCACCATGCTGCTGATTACGATTTTGCTATTTGGCAAATTGCGTCAGACGGCAGTGATCTGGACGGTTGTGCCGATGGCCGTAACGGGTGTGGGGCTTGGTCTGCTGTTTACCGGCTTGCCGTTCAGCTTTACGGCGCTTTTGGGTTTGCTCAGCCTGTCGGGCATGCTCATCAAGAACGCCATCGTTCTGGTCGAAGAGATCGACGCCCAGAAAGCCGAAGAAGGTCTGGCGCAATCACAAGCCATCGTCACCGCATCGGTGAGCCGCCTGCGCCCTGTGGTTCTGGCGGCGGCAACGACGATTCTAGGTATGGTCCCGCTGCTAAGCGACGCTTTCTTTGCGTCGATGGCGGTGTCGATCATGGCGGGTCTGGGCTTTGCGTCGATCCTGACCCTAATCGGTGTACCTGCGCTGTATCATACGTATCTGCGCCGCGAACGGCGTGCAGAGAAAGACGCGGGCAAAAAGGGCCAAAAGCCGGGCCTTTTGATGCGGTTGTTCACAGGCTCCAGCCGTGCGCCGCAGCGCAAACCCAAGATTGCAAAGGCCGCGGCCAGATAGCGGGGCAAAAGAAAACGCCCGCATCAGGCCGCGCCTTGCGGATCCCTAGACCGGCAGCTGGTAATAATTGCGCAGCGCGTCGATCCAGTTTCGGTTCAGCCGGTCTGCGTATTCAAGCTGTGGCGCCTCTGCAAGTTCACTGGATGTGAGATTCAGCACAAGATGTGTTTCCTGATCGGCCTGATGGCGCAACTTCTCAATCGGGACGATCAATTGGCGCCCGGCCAGAACCTTGCCGTTATCAATGACCATATGCGTGATCTCGCGCGTCTCGGGTGACAGCAGCAGATCAATCAGGCGACCAAGCTCGCCGTCACTGCCGAACACATCCATGTTTTCCATGCTCGAGAATTGCTCGCAGCGTTGCGCTTGCGCGACCTGACCTGTCGTTT
>ERZ1740067.1467-NODE-1467-length-16086-cov-5.932631_pt1 | contig 16086 bp, 18 predicted proteins | sample MGYA00581736_ERZ1740067 | MGnify/ENA primary metagenome ERZ1740067 (study PRJEB43018, sample SAMN04849236) | marine metagenome | isolation source: floating plastic debris | place: Pacific Ocean | collected 2008-08-27 | study: EMG produced TPA metagenomics... | reverse complement strand
AGCAATCAAGGGCCCCTACCCCATCGCTTTGACAATATCCTCGCACATCTTCTTTGCATCCCCGAACAACATCATCGTGTTGTCGCGGAAGAAGAGTTCGTTCTGCACCCCGGCATAGCCTGATGACATGCCGCGTTTGACGAAGAGGACAGTGGCCGCATTTTCGACATCCAAGATGGGCATGCCGTAAATCGCGGACGACTTATCGGTCTTCGCAGCCGGGTTGGTGACGTCGTTCGCCCCGATGACAAAGGCCACATCGGCGTTGGAGAATTCAGAGTTGATATCCTCCTGCTCAAACACTTCATCATACGGCACATTCGCCTCGGCGAGGAGCACATTCATGTGCCCCGGCATCCGGCCTGCCACAGGGTGGATGGCGTATTTCACCTCGACCCCCTCTTCCTTCAGAAGGTCTGCCATTTCGCGAAGGGCGTGCTGCGCTTGCGCCACCGCCATGCCGTAGCCCGGCACGATGATGACTTTACCCGCATTCTTCATGATGAAGGACGCATCTTCGGCGGAGCCTTGCTTCACCGGACGATCCTCTTGCGCACCGCCAGCCGCCGCTTCGGTCTCGCCACCAAAGCCGCCAAGAATTACCGAAATGAAGTCGCGGTTCATCCCCTTACACATAATGTAGGAGAGGATGGCCCCTGAAGCGCCCACCAAAGCACCGGTCACGATGAGCGCCATATTCCCTAAGGTGAAGCCGATCCCCGCGGCCGCCCAGCCGGAATAGGAGTTCAACATGGAGACCACCACCGGCATGTCGCCACCGCCAATGGGGATGATCAGCAACACACCCATGGCAAAGGCGATGAGGGTGAGGGCAAGGAAATAACCCGGCCACTGATTACCGGTAGAGATGATAACGACAAGAAGGATCGACAACGCCGCCAGGGCGATATTGATCACATGCCGCGCGGGCAACAGGATCGGCGCACCGGACATTTTGCCCGACAGCTTCCGGTTCGCGATCACCGAGCCGGAGAAGGTCACCGCCCCGATGAAAACGCCAATCGCCATCTCCACAATCGCGACGGCCTTAATGTCTCCCGGCACCCCAATGCCGTAAGCGCTGGGCGCCAAGAAGGCCGACCAGGCGATGAGCACCGCGGCAAGGCCCACCATGGCGTGGAAGGCCGCCACCAATTGGGGCATGTCGGTCATGGGGACTTTGCGGGCGATATAAACACCCGGCGCGGCGCCAATACCGATGGCCACAATGACCCAGAACCAGCCGCCAAACCCGGCAGAGGATAAGAATTGATCCGAGAACAGCGTGGCAAAGACCGCCAGGCCCATCCCGATCATGCCGAACCGGTTCCCCTGACGGGACGTTTCGGGCGATGATAATCCGCGCAAGGCCAAAATAAAGAAAATGGCAGCGACGATATAAAAGAGTGCGGTGAGGTTAGCGCCCATGATCTAGCGCTCCTTCTTTTTGTACATGGCCAGCATGCGCTGGGTGACGAGGAACCCGCCGAAAATATTCACGCTTGCCAAGGCGACGCCCACAATGCCGAAGAACCGGCTAAGCCCCCCATTGGGGCTGGCTGCCACATCGGCGCCCACAGCAATCAGGGCCCCGACAATCACCACGGAGGAGACCGCGTTGGTCACCGACATAAGCGGCGTGTGCAGCGCCGGGGTCACCGACCACACGACATAATAGCCAACGAAACAGGCCAAAGCGAAAATCGAGATAAGGTAGAGATAGTCCGAAATGCTCGCCGCCTCGGCCAAGGACGCCAACGGATCAATAAGGCTTGTGACCTCTTCGCTGGCGGCTTCTGCCTCCGCCGCAGCATTGTTGAGCCGCTCCGCCGCGGCGCGAAGCTCCTCGGCGGCGACCTCGGCCTGTTCGGCCGCTTCTTTATTCTCTTGAGAAGATGCACTCATGGGATTAGCCCTCCCCTTCTTCAACTATTTGGGGCTCAGCTGCCGGAGGCGTTCCGCCGAACCGTTCGTGAATAATATGTCCCTCACGGGTGAGAGCCACGCCCTGGACAATCTCATCATCCCAATCCACCACAAGGCGTTTTTCTTCCTTATCGGTGATCAGCGTGAGGAAGTTCACCAGGTTCCGCGCATAGAGGTTCGATGCCTCGCCGCCCAGGCCATCCAAAATATTCGTCGGCGACAGAACGGTCACCTCGCCAAGGTGATAGGCCGAGCCTGGCTCGCCGCCCTCCACATTGCCCCCGCGGGGCGCTGCGAGGTCGACAATCACACTGCCGGGCTTCATGCCAGCGACCATGTCTTCGGTCAAAAGCTTCGGGGCCGGACGACCAGGGATCAGCGCCGTGGTGATGACGATGTCGACCTTTTTAAGGTGCTCTGCCACCAGCTCTTGCTGCATCCGCTGTTGTTCGGGGGTGAGCTCCTTGGCATAGCCGCCACTGCCCTCGCCCTCTTCCATGGCTTCCTTCACAAAGATGAAGGTCCCGCCGAGGGATTCGACTTGCTCCCCGCCGCCGCGCGGACGTCCGTGGCGCTCACCACCGCACCGAGGCGTTTCGCCGTCGCAATCGCCTGAAGGCCCGCAACACCAGCGCCCATCACAAAGACTTTCGCCGGGGCCACGGTGCCCGCCGCGGTCATCATCATCGGGAAGGCCCGACCATAAACCGCCGCCGCGTCGATGACAGCCTTATAGCCCGCAAGGTTCGCCTGGCTCGACAGGACATCCATCGACTGTGCCCGGGTGATCCGCGGCAGAAGCTCCATCGCGAACGCATCGACATTGAGGGCCGCGTAATTGTTCAGCGCCTCTTCATTGTCGAAAGGGTTCAGTATGCCGATGAGTTTCGCGCCCGCGGCCAGCTTTTGGACTTGGTCCTTATTCGGCGCTTCGGTCACCAACACCGCATCGGCGCCGGCGACCACAGGCGCCAGATCTCCAACAATCGCGCCCGCTTCCTGATAAACGCCATCGGAAAAGCCCGAGCGTTCGCCAGCCCCCGCCTCAATGGCGATATCTGCCCCAAGCGCTTGGAGCTTCCCCACCGTTTCCGGGGTCACCGCGACGCGGGCATCGTCGGTGGCTTTCAGGATCGCGATTTTCATGGGTCACCCACCCTCAATTAGTTTGTTGGTCGCCGCTGGGGCGGCCACATCATTTTATGGCAGGCGCAACGACCCTGCCCCATCTAAAAGTCGGCTGGGCCTAAACGAGGAGGCGCCCCTGCGCCAGCCCCGGACTCATAAAAGCTGTGAAATATTGCGCAACCGCAACAAAATCTGGCCGAAACGTCTAATATCTTTAGTGTGAGAAAAACGTCTTCGAGATACCTAAGAGACCAAGCCAAGCGAGAAAGCCAAGGAAAAAGGCCACCAACGGACCAGTGCCCATCAGGACCAGCGCCACGAACAAGGTCACAGCCCCCCCAATGGGGAGACCCGCATTAAAGCCCACATCCATCATGGTTTGATAGGTGCTTTTATGGCTGTCCACATCATGGGGAGAATTTTCGTCTTGGGCGGCAGTGTTGGTGTCAGCCATGGGTCAAACCTCTTTTCGAGAGTGGCCGGGCGAGTGGGCCGAGTGCCCTTCGCTTAGACCATTTTTGCTGACATTTTCATAAGCCGGGTCGGCAGAAGCGCAATGTTTTTTTGGTGTTTTTGCTGCGCTGCGTGCGGGGTGACGAGGGTGCCAGCCGCATGCGCAAGCGGGGACGAGCGATGAATAGGAGAAAAAACAAAAAACGCCTCAAATCGGGACGTTTTCACGGGGTGTTTACGACAATGACGTAGGTCTGTTCTCGTTTGTGTTTGTAACGCGAAATTTCGCGCGGGAAAGAGCAGCCCCATGGCCAAAACGGTTCTCATTGTTGACGACGATCCAACCCAACGCCGCCTCATGCAGAGTGTCTGCGAGCGGGCCGGCTATTATGTGATGCAGTGCGATGATGGGCAAAAGGCTATCGACTTGCTGCGCTCCGATGAGGGCAAAGCGGTCTCTGTGGTGATGCTCGACCTTGTCATGCCCGGCCTTGATGGGATGGAGACATTAGAAGCCCTAAGGCGGTTCAACGAAGACCTGCCGGTCATCGTCCTCACTGGTCAGGGCGGCGTCGACACGGTGGTCAAAGCCATGCGCGCGGGCGCCAACGACTTTTTCGTGAAGCCCGCTAGCCCCGAACGGGTGGTGGTCTCCATCAGCAATGTCCTCAATGTAAAAACCCTTCGCGGCGAAGTGGACCGTTTGAAGCGGAAAACCGAAGGGGCTCTTGGGTTCAAAGATGTCATCGGCGACAGCCGCGCCCTGCAAGGGGCGATGCGCCTTGGCGAACGGGCGGCGGCTTCGGGCATCCCGATCCTTATCACCGGGGAAAGCGGCGTGGGCAAAGAGATGTTCGCCCGCGCGATCCAAGGCTCCTCAGACCGGGCGGGGCAAAAGTTTGTCACCGTCAATTGCGGCGCCATTCCTGAAAATCTCGTGGAAAGCACTCTCTTCGGCCATGAGAAAGGCGCCTTCACCGGCGCCACCGGCAAGCATACGGGCAAGTTCCAAGAGGCCGATGGCGGCACCATCTTCCTTGACGAAGTGGGCGAGCTGCCCCTCGACGCGCAGGTGAAACTCCTCCGTGTGCTTCAGGAAAGTGAAGTGGACCCCGTTGGCGCCAAGAAGACCGTGAAGGTTGATGTGCGTATCATCTCCGCCACTAACCGCGATCTCGAAGAAGAGGTCCGTAAGGGAACCTTCCGCGAGGACCTTTTCTATCGTCTGAATGTCTTCCCGATTGAGGTGCCTTCCTTGCGCCAGCGGCCAGAGGACATTCCGGCCCTCATCAATCACTTTATTGCGAAGTACAATGCCGAAGAGAGCCGCGACGTCCAGGGCGTTCGCCATGAGGTAATGGAGGTCTTGGCCGCCCAAGACTGGCCCGGCAATGTGCGTCAGTTGGAGAACGCCGTGTTCCGCGCCGTGGTCTTGTGCGAAGGCGCGTGGCTGACGGCAGACGATTTCCCCTACCTTGCCGACGCCTTTGATGCCGCCGGTATAGCCGGAGGCCCGCCGATCGCTGAGTTCGAAGCCGACGAGGGCATGGTGGAAAGTGCCATGGCAGGCGCTCTACCCGAGGGCCTTGATGAGAAAGTGGCCCTCCTCGACCGCGATGGCCATTTGCGTAACCTCTATGACATCGAAAAAGACCTCATCGCCATGGCCATTGACAAGTATAATGGTCAGATGTCGGAAGTTGCCCGTCGCCTCGGCATTGGCCGCTCAACGCTTTACCGCAAGGTCCAGGAACAAGGCCTGGACGTAAAGCGGGCCAGCTAAGCCACTCCCCCAACACTCAAGACTCAACACCCATCGTTCCCCACGGACGCTCACGCGCCGTGGGGTCCGCCGCACTCGTGACCGTGCAAGCCTGATAAATAGGCTGCACAGAAAGTGCTGGCTGAAACTTATCCTCGAACATGCATTTGGCGTCATCATAGTTCAGCCAAATGCAAATGAGCAGTGAGAGGATATCAGCATGCAAAATGATGAAGCTACGACTCAACAACGTAGCTATTGTGAGCAAGTTCGAAGTGACATGGACCGGTATCGAGAGAGGTTGAGAAGGGTGGTCGATAAAGCAGCTTCCGCTCAAAGAACTTTAGATGACGCGAAACGGGATAGGAATCTTGCTGCCGCTGGAGCCGTGCTGGCTATAGGGGCTGCACTCTCACCGCTTGGAAGGGCAATTAGCGCAGGCAGGGCATCTGTGAGAGCTATTCGGGTGGTGGCTCAGGGCGGAAAAATCTCCCGAGTGAATCTAAGAGAGATCGCCGAAGTCGCTACCGGCATTGGAGCAGCTGTTGTTGCAATAGAAATCTATAGAACTGCCGATAAGAGAATTGACCGAGCCGCTCGAGATTTAGAGGCTCTCGCCCGAGAGGCCGATCTCATTCAGTTGGGTTTGACAGATCTGTCGAGCGACTACAAATTCCGAGGCTGTGACGCAGTCAGCTAAGGGGGCATCGCGCAACGCCATGACCGACAAAGGCCACCTGGCGCTAAAAAAATTCGGTCCATTCACCGTTCAATATAGGAACGAAAACAGACTCATCCTTCATCGGATGAGTCCGCTCCTTACGAATGGCTTGATTCTTGCGTCAATTTTCGCCGGCATCTATTTTTCAATAATCAACTATCGCGCGGACCATGAAGGCATTGTGACTGCGATTGGCTCACCGGCATACGCTCCACTTTTTGTTACGATACTGATCATGTTATGCCTTTGGTCCGCCTGCGGCTTTACGCTCGAGGTCGATAAAAAGACACGAACCCTCACCTACCAAAAAATACGGCCCTACGAGATTAGCCGGGTTACTCGATCGATTGATGAAATCACCGCTATATCCCCCCAAAAGGGACGGTTTGGCGTCTATTGGGGCGGATCAATCGAGTTCGAAGATGATAGCTGGCCCCTATGGGGCGGCGGTATCTGGAGTTGGCCGATCAGCTTTCAACCTTCACCAGAGATCATTCGTCTCTTGAGGGAGGAATGCCAGCTCGAAGGCCCTTAACGTCCACTCTCCAACGACCACCGATTTTCGGTCATCCCGGTTCGCGCGGGAGCGCAAGACCGGGGGCCACAAGCTTGGATGCCATGGGCTATTCTTTGCACTGACACCCCCTGGAGCGCGCCCGGGGTTCGCCCAGGACGCCCCCCTCACATATTCGGATAGTTCGGGCCGCCGCCGCCCTCTGGCGTGGTCCAGACAATGTTCTGGGACGGATCTTTGATATCGCATGTCTTACAGTGAACGCAGTTTTGCGCATTGATCTGGAACCGCGGCGCCTCTCCCCCCTCGGTCACAAACTCATAAACCCCGGCCGGGCAATAGCGCTGGGAGGGGCCAGCATACTCAGCCAAGTTCACCGCGACCGGCACGGACGCATCCTTTAGCGTCAAATGCGCAGGCTGATCTTCCTCATGGTTCGTGGCGGAGAAGGACACGTTCGTCAGCTTATCGAACGTCAGGACCCCATCGGGTTTGGGATACTCAATGGGCTTGTGCATTGACGCTTTTTCCGTGGAGGCCGCATCGGTTTTCCCATGGGACAAGGTGCCAAAGAGGGAGAAACCGCCCAAACGGGTACTCATGGTGAGTTCCAATCCATTCAGCGCCAATGCGCCAAGGAACGTCCCATATTTGCTCCATAGCGGCTTTGAGTTCCGCACCTTGTAGAGTTCGTCCCGGACCCATGAGGTGTCATAGCGCGCCTGGTAGCCGGCAAGCTCATCGCCTGCCCGCTCTTCGCCAAGCGCCTCAAAGGCCGCCTCGGCCGCCATCATGCCGGTCTTCATGGCATTATGATTGCCCTTAATCCGCGGCACATTCACAAAGCCTGCAGAACACCCGATGAGGGCCCCGCCAGGGAATGTCAGCTTAGGGACGGACTGGAACCCACCCTCGGTAATCGCGCGCGCGCCATAGGCCACCCGTTCCCCGCCTTCCAAGAACTCGCTCACCTCAGGGTGGGTCTTGAACCGCTGGAACTCGTCATAGGGCGAGAGGTACGGGTTCTTATAATTCAAATGCAGCACAAAGCCGATGGAGACATAATTGTCGCCAAAATGGTACATCCAAGACCCGCCGCCAGTGCTATTGTCCAACGGCCAACCGAAGGTGTGCTGAACAAATCCCTTACGGAATTTCTCATCCGGCACCTTCCACAGCTCTTTCATGCCGATGCCGTACTTTTGCGGATCCTTACCCTCATCAAGACCGAACTCAGCGATAATCTGCTTAGAGAGGGACCCTCTCACCCCTTCTGCCAATAGGGTGTATTTCCCCCGCAGCTCCATGCCGGGTTCGTAGGTATCTTTTTTATTGCCGTCCTTATCGTAGCCCACCTCGCCAACAATGACGCCTGCAATCTCACCATTCTCCCCACGGATGGTTTGGTTCGCTGCCATCATGGGGTAGACTTCCACCCCCATCTCTTCGGCCTTCTCCGCTAGCCACCGGCAGACATTGCCCATGGAGGTCGCGTAGCAGCCATGGTTTTTCAGCATGTCAGGCATCGCCCAAATAGGCAGCGGGATGGAACCCGCGGGCCCGAGCAGCAGGAACTTCTCACTGGTCACCGGGGTGTCGATGGGGCAGTCGGCCTCATCCCGCCAATCAGGGAGAAGCTCATCAAGCGCCTTTGGATCAAGCACCGCGCCCGACAGAATATGGGCGCCTACCTCCGAGCCCTTTTCTACCACCACAACGGAGACCTCGCGGCCGGTTTCGGCCTCCAATTGTTTCAAACGAATCGCCGCGCAGAGCCCTGCGGGGCCCGCCCCGACGATCACTACGTCGAACTCCATGCTTTCCCGTTCCACCGGCGTGTCATCGTACATGGAACCACTCCTCTATTCGTATGGGCGGGATGCCGTCACAGCCCGACCTTATTTGTCGCTTATTGAGTAGCTATGCGTCACTGCGACATCGTGCAATGCGGAATGGCGGCGCAGGCATCGCCCGCCCTGCGAAATTTGGCCCAGCTTGTGTTCGGGAGCGGCCAAGAGGTCCACGCTCAAAGCCCCTCTACACCTTGGTTCCTGGCCTCGTGGCCGCTATTGGGCTTGGGCTCACATCGCCGTGAAGCCAGTTATTCTATCACGGCTGATAGAGCCGTTTAGGAGGGTCGACGCCTCAGGCTGTTTGTGTTCCCGGTTGCTGCCGCGCGCGGCCCACTGCTATCACGCGCCTATGTCGGCTTTGTCTATTCTCCCCTTTCATCCCTCCCGCGCGGCCCTGTTCGACAGTATTAACCGCGCCTGGATTGAAGAGATGTTTGGCGTCGAGCCCGTCGATGATGTCGTGCTGCGGGCCCCTCAAACCCACATTATGGACCAGGGAGGCGACATCCTATTTGTGGCGGACAGGGGGGACGGCTCCGGCGAGGAGATTTTAGGGACCGGCGCCCTCAAAAGTTGGGGTCCCGGCATTTTCGAGCTCACAAAGATGGGGGTGATTGAAGCCGCCCAAGGCAAGAAGGCAGGCGAAACCCTCCTCAAAACGCTGATTACCCGCGCCCAAGAGTTGGGGGCCACAACACTCTTTTTGCTGACCAACTCTGCCTGCGAACCCGCGCTCCACCTTTATGAGAAGAACGGATTCGTCCACTCCGCCGAAATCGCAGAGCGCTTTGGGAAGACCTATGACCGCTGCAACGTGGCAATGGAGTATCCCAACCTTCGCAAGCAGGCCGCGCAATGACGAATATGCGCGCCCTTCTTGATTGGTACGCCGCCTCGGGCATCACCACGGCGGAAGAGGCGGCGCCCACGGACCTTTACGACTGGCCAGAGGGCGGGCACCGCATGCCCAAGCCCGGCGGCAAATATCGCTCCCCGCCACCGCCACCGAGCAGTGCAGCGCCCTCCCCCGCGGCAGCCCCCCCATCCTCAGCCGTCATGGCGGACCCCGACGGGCCCATGCCCACCGATGAGGCCGTGGCCCTCGCCAAACAAATAGCGGCGAACGCAACGACCATCGAAGCGCTGGATGACGCAATCCGCGGGTTCGATGGCTGCCCCCTCAAACCCGGTGCGCGCAACACGGTCATCTATGATGGCGTGCCCCGCGCGCCCATCCTCATCATTGGCGAAGCGCCGGGCCGGGACGAGGATCGCCTCGGTAAACCCTTTGTGGGCCGGGCAGGAATTCTGCTCGACAAAATGCTGGCGGCCATTGGGCAGTCCCGGGTGGCGGGTGATGATTTCGGCGATGTTTGCATCACCAACGCAATTTACTGGCGGCCGCCAGGGAACCGGACGCCCACCAAGGCGGAAATCGCCATCTGCCTGCCCTTTGTGGAACGGTTCATTGCCCTTTCTGCGCCAAAACTCATTATGCTGACCGGGAATGTGCCGACCCACGCGCTTTACAACGGCGCGCCTGGCATCACCCGGTCCCGCGGGGCGTGGCGCGACTGGCCCGGGCCCGATGGGACCCCACTGCCGGTGCTTCCTGTTTTCCACCCTGCCTTTTTATTAAGACAGCCAGCGCAAAAACGATTGGCTTGGGCAGATTTGCGTAGCGTGGCGTCGCGTTTGCAGGCAGTATGAGAACTGGGGTTCTTCTGGGCGGGTTAGCTTTATATGTGCGACTTTATGTGAGGGTTTGCCCCCTATGATACGACTATTATGCGGATTTGCGGCGCTGTTGGCCTTTGTCGGCGTGGCCCAAAGCGGGACATCATCGGCCGAAGGGATTAAGGGCGAAGCCACCTTTGTCCCCACAGCCCTCAGCCCGTCCGATGTAAAGCGCTATAAAGCCATTTTCGCCGCCCAAGAGCGGGGCGCCTGGAAAACGGCTGATACGCAGATCCGCGCCCTCGAGAACAAACTCCTCCTCGGCTATGTGCTGGAGCAGCGGTACATGCACCCCACCGCCTATCGCGCCAGCTATCGGGAGCTATCCCGTTGGCTCTCTGCCTACGCCGATCACACCAATGCCGCCCCTGTTTATCGCCTCGCCAAACGGCGGCAGGCGCGAAACCTTGCCCCCCGTCGCCCCACCGGCCGTCGTTGGCGGCAAGATAATGAGACGCCCTTGCACCCCAAACTGGCGGCAGATTATGCGAACAGCTCCCGTAGGGCGGATGTGCGGCGCATCGAACGCCGCCTGCGCTACCTTACACGGAATAATCGCCCAGCCCAGGCGCTCAACTATCTAAACGATCGGAAGCAGTTCAACGCCCTCACCGCGGCCCAAACCGACCGTGTCCGCGGCTGGATTGCGGCGAGCTTTTATTATGATGGTGATTTGCGGCGGGCCCAGCGGGTGGCGGACCAGGCGCTGAAACGCTCCTGGGATAGCGCTGTCCTGTCCCATTGGATTGCGGGCCTTGTCGCCTGGCGGCAAGATGATGCAGAGCGCGCCTATGAGCATTTCGCAGCCCAGGCGGACATTCCCTATCAGGAGGAAGAATTACGCGCCGCCGCTGCCTTTTGGGCGGCCCGCGCGGCACTCGCCTCCGGCAAAACTGAACCGGTGACAGATTTCCTCACCTTGGCCAGCGGGTACCCCCTCACCTTTTATGGCCAGCTGGCCCTGGGACAGCTTGGGATGGATGCCGGGATCGACTGGAACCCTCCCATACTGACGAAGGCGGACTATAATCATATCGCTGAGACCGCGCCGCGGGTTGAGCGGGCCGTGGGGCTCGCCCAGGTGGGGCAGATCACCACCGCCGAGGAAGAAATGAAATGGGCCCATGGCGAGGTGGCGGACCGTGACGATGCGGCCTTGGCCGCCCTCGCCGCGGCGCTCCGCCTGCCAAGTGCTCAACTGGTGCTCGCGCAATCCTCAGGCGCGGACAAAACCAAGAATGCGCATTTGCGCGCTGGCCTTTATCCGATCCCTGACTATGCCCCCAATGGGGGGTTCACTTTGGACCCCGCTCTTCTTTACGGGCTGATGCGGCAAGAATCGAAATTCATGCCGGAGGCGACCTCGAAGGTGGGTGAAAAGGGCCTAATGCAGCTGATGCCCCGCACGGCGTCCTATGTCGCGGGCACGCCCGGTGCCTCGCGCAAGCTTTATGATCCCGGCTATAATATGCAGCTGGGTCAATCCTATGTGGACCAACTCCTGACACGGTATAATAAGGGCAGTGGCGACCTTTTCGCGATGACCCTGTCCTACAATTGGGGCCCAGGGAATTATAGCCGCTGGAAGGCGCGGACGAACATCGACGATCAGCTTCTCATGCTGGAAAGCGTGCCCAATTCCGAGGCAAGGCACTTTGTCGAAACCGTTCTCACCAATATTTGGGTGTATCGGGACCGATTGAACGAACCGGCCCCCTCCCGCGATGCCGTCGCAGCCGGCGAGGCGCCGGTGTATGAAAGCGTTGAGGATCGGCGGGTGCCTTAGCGCGCCGGACGATCATATTGGATCAGAGAAAGTCGGCTCACGCGCTAAAAACAAAAGTGCTACAGCATCAGCATGACTCAACCAGACAGTCCGATGCTGTAAAGCTTCGCACCAAATAAAGACTCTATAGCGACAGACGTTCGTTTGTACTCACTTTGTCGCTATAGTCTTTTGTTTTCGCATCGCTTTTTGCCGAAAACCGAATACACTTTTCGGCGCGATGCTCTAGGGTCTGTTGAGATACACGGATTTTCCGTTCCCCACGGCTGGTCCGTGGGGTCCACCGCACCACAAATTGGATGCTTAACTCGATGGATGCCACGGACAAGCCGTGGCAAACACCTGGTCCCTGCCGATTCTCAACAAGCCCTAGAGCAAAGTGCTGGTGCAGATTTACCGCACATTGCTCTAGGGGTAGAACCACCCATACCCCCATGCGAGGTTCCTAATGTCCGCAAACACCCTTTTTCTCTCCAGCCTGATGCTCATTGCCGGGATGGGTATCCCCGTCATGGCGGCCCTCAATACAGGATTGAGCCAACACCTTCAAAGCCCCATGGGTGCCGTGCTGGTGCTCACCCTGGTCGCAATGATTATTGCCGTTCTCGGCCTCACCATCTCCGGCGGCCCCAACCTTACCGCCATCGGCACCACACCGCCCATCTATTTTTTCGCAGGCGCCCTCTTTGTGCTCTATATTGGCTCCATCACCTTCGCTGCGCCGAAGATTGGCCTTGGAACCGCAGTGTTCTACGTCCTTCTTGGCCAATTGATCAGTGCATCCATCATTGATCATTTCGGCCTTTGGGGCTCGCAAATCTCTATTATCACCCCCAAACGCTTGCTCGGTCTCGCCTTCATGGCCCTTGGTGTTTACCTCGCGCGAAAAGATGTCATCCCCCCCGTTCCTCACCCTTAACCGGAGCCTGTAGATGCAGCTGATCATCTCCCCCACCTCTCCTTACGCGTGGAAAACACGCATTGTCCGCCTTGAGAAAGGCCTGAGTGATCGCGTCGAGATGATCGAGGCCAACCCCGTAGCGGATGGCGCAGCTGACCTCGTTCGGAACCCTCTTGGCAAAGTGCCCTGCCTGGTCCGTGAAGATGGCTCCCTGTTGTTCGACAGTCCCGTTATTTGTGCGTATCTTGATAGCCTTGGGGACGCGCCATCGCTCTTCCCTCGGGAAGGGGAACGCCGGTGGCAGGCGGATCGGGCCCACGCCCTTGGCGACGGGGTCATTGACGCCGCCTACAATATCGTCATTGAAAATCGACGGACGGATGCGGAACAATCTGCGTTTTGGATCGATCGTTGGCAGACGGCGATCAAAAGAAGCCTCGAAGACATGGCGCATAGCCTTCAAGGATCGGCGACCCCGTTCACCATTGGAGACATCAGTTACGCCGCCGCCCTCGGCTATCTTGACTTCCGCCACCCAGACATTGAGTGGCGGACGACCCACCCCGCGCTCAAGGACTGGTATCATCGGATAGCAGAACGGCAGAGCATCAAAGCGGCCCCCTATGGCTGAGGGAAGCCCCTCACCACCTTAGCGGGGATCCCCACCACGGTGGCACCCGCAGGCACATCCTTCAGGACCACCGCATTGGCGCCGATACGGGCGCCTTTTCCAATCCGTATGGGCCCCAATACCCGGGCGCCCGCGCCAATATAGACACCCTCCTCCACGTAAGGTGCACCGCCTTTCGCCAATTGGCCGAGGGTCACCTGCTGCATGATCATGCAACCCGCCTCTACCACCGCGCTTTGGTGCACCACCACCCCCGTGGGATGCGGAAAAGAAACGGAGAGGTGAATATCCGCATTGCGATTAATGTCTGACGCCGACAGAACCGACCACACACGGTGTCGCAACTTCGCCATGGCGAGGGCAAGCTTCGCCCCGGGCCCACCCCCGGCCTCAGCCCGGCGCATGGCCGCCATCGCGCCAATAATCTTCTTACCTGCACCCGGAATTGCCATAGACTCTAGCTATCCTCAAATTCCACAGGCGTTAAGTGAGGCAAACGCTCCCCCAGGTCCGCCTCCACCCGATCCAAAAACTCAAACCGCTTCCGGTAAAGCGACCGCTTTTTGGGTTTGATGGAGTCAAAGCTCCGCCGCTCCGGCGCCACGGGCAGCTCGTAAAACTCATTGTCCAGACGAACACCCCCACGATCCTGCCAAATCTCATCATAGTCGAGAGTAAACTCCCCCTTCCCCCCACCGAAATAGGGGTGCCGATGATGCCGCGCGCCGTCGGTCACCGCCAGAAGGCGCGTCACCCCCACAGCCCGCAAGACCATTCGCAACACTTCCAACAAAAAGTCCCGGGGCCGCAAGCCATGCAACGCCTTGGTCAGATCGCGGTAGAGCGTCAGCGCATCCTCACGATTACGCCCCTGGGTGCCCCCAATCACCGCCGTCAAGGATCCATCCGCCTCCCGATAAAAGGAAAAGGCAATGCAAAAGGCCCGAAAATCATCAAGGAAGAGGTTCACCACCAAATGCCCCTCCCGCCGGAACCATTTGGGCTGATCCATCACCAGGCGCAGGCCGGGGAACATATCCTCCAGCTCCAGCAATACCAGCCGTTCGTGCAGGGAGAAATGGAACGGGACATCAAGGGTATCCACAACACCGCAATGGTTGACCAGCCGTTCAAGCCGCGTCTCCGCCTCCCACATCGCACTTTGATAGGGCCAAATGAGAAGACCAAGGATCACTGGGTCTTGGGTAAAACAGGTGTGGGCCGCCGTCCCCTCGGGGGCGTCCACCAGGGGCGCCAGGGCCGCCTTGTGTTTGAGCCCCGCCGCCACAAACTTCCCCCGCGCGGGCAAACGCCCAATGAACGAGCCTGGCAACACAGTGCTCGCCCGAGCCATCAGAAGGGAAAGATAAGAGCTTGCCATAAGTTCCGGGGGTATCCGAACGCGACGCTAAGGGGTGAGTTGAAGCATGGTTTGGGCCAATCCGCGCCAAAGGTCACCCTTCCCCGGGCAAACCAGCATAAAAGACGGCCAAAGCGCGCAAATCAGGCCTTCTATTCGAGATCAATTGGTGCTACCCGCGGCGCTCGTCGTAAGACGGCCTTAAGGAACGGAGCGTAGCGCAGCCTGGTAGCGCATCTGGTTTGGGACCAGAGGGTCGCAGGTTCGAATCCTGCCGCTCCGACCATTCGGCCCCGCTGGTGATAGAGCTGGCGCTGAGAAAGACCCCTAAAGGAGGCTTCCAAATGTTCGCACGCATTTTCCGGCCAGCAAAAACGGCCATGCAGTCGGGCAAAAGCAAAGCCGAGAAATGGGTTCTCGAATTCGAACAGCGTGAAGCCCGTACCATCGACCCGCTCATGGGCTGGACCTCCGGCTCCGATATGCAATCGAATCAGGTGCGCCTCAGCTTTGAAACCAAAGAGGCCGCCATCGCCTACGCGAAAGAACGGAACCTGCCCCACCAGGTGATCGAGCGGGACGATCCCGCCCCGGTGATGAAGGCCTACTCCGACAATTTCGCCTATCGCCGCCGGGCACCCTGGACGCATTAGCGCGACCTATCCCCTGCACCGCCGACGATAATAAGGATTGAGGATGATCGGCTGCCCTTCAGGGCTGTCGTGGAAGACCTGGTTCTGATCATTCACCGTCTCCCGCAGTTTTGTGAGCTTCGCCTCTAACGCATCTTCCTGCAAACCGATCAGAAATCGGCCCGCCTGATCAACCAACGGTTTGGTCAGTTTGTGATGTCGCTCTTCATGGACGCGAATCGCATCCACCAAATCCTCAAAACAGCGCGCCATGGCCGCATCGGTGAACCGGGGCAAGTGGATGACATATTGGGTGTGAAAGCAGGCTTTAATCACCCGCCCCTCTTCGGCGGAAAGATGATACCGCACCTGCCACTCTGCGGCGTGTGCACCCAACGTATCTCGTCCTAAGGGTTGATAGGGTTTGTAGCTCTCCCGAAGCATGGCGAGGGCAACCTCGGGCCGGGTGCCCCGCACCTCATACTCCTTCACGGTGAGCTGCGAGCGGAGGGAGAGGCCCTTCTCGTCATATTGACACTCAAGGCCATTGACCGTTGGGGCGAGGAGTGAGGCGATCCCCATGATGAGCACCAGCATTTCATGTCCCCTCTCACCGATAGCCGCGTCAGAGCGTTTTCCGACCAAGTGGGTACCGGTTGGTCGTAAGAAAACGCGATAAATC
>ERZ1740067.1466-NODE-1466-length-16097-cov-22.248223_pt1 | contig 16097 bp, 11 predicted proteins | sample MGYA00581736_ERZ1740067 | MGnify/ENA primary metagenome ERZ1740067 (study PRJEB43018, sample SAMN04849236) | marine metagenome | isolation source: floating plastic debris | place: Pacific Ocean | collected 2008-08-27 | study: EMG produced TPA metagenomics... | reverse complement strand
TAGGGGCATTGCATGCAATGCCCCTACCGGCTGTCTTTAACTGGGCCTTTATTTTTGTGCAACCCCCTAAACGTGTTGTTCCATTGTGTATTGAGCTCTGGACGAGAGGGGCAGATAACAGCATCTATCTACCGCGAATAAGCGCGTCAGTCACCACAGATCAACATTTCGGGATAGTGTATGTTAGCTGAACGAATCCGAACTCATAGGTTTTTGTGCCAACGCACGTCAACGATAGGTCTGAGTTGAGCGCGCCAAAGAGCGGGATGCCGCTGCCAAGAAGTACGGGAATAACTGTAATTGTAAGTTCATCAACCAATCCTGCCACCAGAAATCGTTGAATCGTTTTGCCACCATCAACATATATGTGACCGATGCCATGACGCGATAGCCGTTTGCACAGTTCACGAGGGTGTTCTGATGAGTGTTGAATTGTTTTCGGTAAGTCGTTTGGAAAAGAGATTGGATTGCTGCTCATGACCGTGACCGGTGTATCGCCATAGGGCCAAAAACCAAATGAACGCACCTTTTCGTATGAGTTGCGTCCCATTACCAATGCATCAACAGATTGCATCAGCGCACTATAGCCACAATCCTCACCCTTGGGCACCGTTGCATTAGCGGCATCGAGCCAATCAATATCGCCATTCGAGCGGGCAATGTAGCCATCGAGACTTGTGGCGATGAAAACAGAGACTTTAGGATTCATCATTTACCAAGGAGACTTCAATGCATAACGACCGAGCCCATAGCTTAGGTCACAAATTTGTTTTAACTATGCTGAGGAAAAATTTGTTCGTGTTGATAGCCATCTGATAGCTTTTGTGACTTAACGCAGCAGTTTTAAGCATTTTTCTGATGTTGTATATCTAGTTGTGAAGCCATGCTAAAACTGTATAGGCATTGGCTAATTGGGTGAATTTTTAGCATAGGGTTATGTGGAGCATTGAGGAACGCCAGGAGACGCTATAGTCGTGAAAGCCAAACCTTCCTTTTCCCTAAAAGATCAGCTTTTTAACTCAGAAAAGGTAGATTACTTAGGGACGTTGATGGCTCAGGCCTGGCCGGACTTTCCTCAGGCTACCTTTCATCAAGATGTTGTCACAGCTTTTCCAACACTTGAGCTAAAAGAGCGGATTGTCCATATTACGGATTGCCTGTACACCCATTTGCCCGACGACTATCGAGAGGCGTTGGCCATTATTCTCCGCTCACTACCGCCCGAACTCGATCCTGACAAAACAGATGATGATTTTGGCGATTTTATCTTTGCCCCCCTCTCCTTATTTGTGGCTACCTATGGCTGTATCCCCCATCATCTAGATAGTTCCCTCAGCGCCCTTAAGGAGATTACCAAGCGGTTCTCGGCGGAAGATGCCATTCGCTATTTTATCAATGCCTTTCCCGAAGAAACGTTTGTGTTTCTATTAGATTGTGCAGAGGATGATAACTATCACGTTCGCCGTTGGGCCAGTGAAGGTACTCGCGCAAAACTGCCTTGGTCGCAAAAACTAACGATTGACTATAAAAAGCCGCTACCGATTTTGGAGGCCCTTTTTGCCGATAAAACTCGCTATGTGACGCGCTCGGTGGCCAATCATCTAAATGATATTAGCAAGATCGATCCGGACCTGGTGATCAGGATGCTTCAGCAGTGGATGACTAGTCAACGGCAGACAGACCAAGAGATGGCGTTTATTACCAAACATGCTTTGCGAACGCTGGTAAAACAGGGTAATCAAGAGGCTCTGGCGCTATTGGGGTTTGGAGTCAAACCAGACATTACCATTACGAACTTTGGTACCCATACGCCTAAGGTTAGGTTGGGCAGCGCGTTTGAGTTTTCATTGGATATTTGCTCGCATAAGTCTCAATCTCTTTTGGTTGATTATGTGATGCACTTTGCCAGTGATGGTAAGAAGCACCCTCAGAAAGTATTTAAGCTTAAGCAGCTTGAGTTGAAAGCAGGTGAGGTGATCACACTAAAGAAGAGACACCCCATGCGTCTGATGACAACGAGACGGTTACTGCTGGGGGAGCATCAGATTGTGCTGCAGGTAAATGGTCAGGCGTTTGGCTCGCTGACGTTTGACCTGATTGAAGCATAGTTATTGAGGCATAGATTGAAGCGTACATGGTCAAAACGTGCAACAGATGTCTGCGGAAGATGTGACATGGTTGCGATGCTGACAGAACTGCTGGGGATTTCTGCCCTGGGGCGGTTAGCCAGCGGGTGACATTATTTAGGTGGTGGCACCGCTGGAGCTGGATGGGGACCGTCCTATGGAGCTGTTTGTGGCCATTGCCATAAGAAAGCTACGCACCGCTGACCCTGTCGATATTTTCTAGGGGCAGAGTTTTCGCTGTCATTTTTCGGTTTTTTCCTACCTTATCCTCTCCTATGAATCTTATTGCCATCACAGATAACCTTTGGGTCGCCCACCAACCCTTACGTTTTTTAGGGCTAGAAATTGGCACGCGCATGACCGTTGTTCGCCTGAGCAATGGTGAGTTGGTGCTAGTTTCGCCGATTGAGTTGGATGAACCCGATCGCCCCGCGCTGGATGCGTTGGGGACCGTAGGGCATATCATTGCGCCCAATCTGTTCCACCACTTGTTTGTGACTCAGGCTAAATCTCTTTACCCAAACGCTATGGTGTGGGGGGTGGACGGTCTGGCTGACAAACGCCCCGATCTTAAGCTTGATGCCCTGGTTAATCAGTCGGGCAGCTTTGCCCACGAGCTAGATTATTTGCCCTTTGAAGGATTTGCCGCAATGCTACCCACGGGGATTGCCGTTGCCAATGAGACTGTCTTTTTTCATGGTCCTAGCCGAACGTTGATTTTGACCGATGTTGCCTTTAATTTTGATCAAAACAGTAGTTTGGCAATCCGGGTTGCGGCTCGGATGCTGGGCTCCTATGACAGCCTCCAGCCAACTGTCCTAGAGAAGTGGGGGACGCGCGACAAGAAAAAGGTCGCGGCCTCGGTTCGACAAGTTTTAGCGTGGGATTTTGACCGGGTAATTCTTACCCACGGCAGCATTGTTGAAACTAATGGAAAATCAGCTTTCAAAGCCGGCTATGAGTGGTTTTTAGGACATTCACTGTAAGGAACAGGGCTGTACAATTTTGCGAGTTGCCCATGGTAATCGTATGCTCGACATTGCTCACCCCATTATCTATATGGAAGATGGTCGGTTGAAACCTAATCCTGCCGTGGCATCAGTGGGTAGGTAACTTTTCTACGATCTTCTACATAGGGCGAAGTAACCTGTTTCTGACAGGCGAGTGCTCCAAATCTGCTAAAACGCGATACTATTGGCGCTAACTTAGGGCCATATCTACGTTACATTCCGTGATTTTCCATGCAGATCCTTCACGGCACTTGGATTCCAGAATCTGGGGCTGACTTTATTCAATCGGGCCAATTCTATCTATGGGTCGAAACCACCGAAAGGAATCGAGACCAGACCGACGACGAGGAGCGCCACCCTCAGCATCTGGCGGCTGAAGAACTAGCCGAGCTACTGACCAGTGAGTTTAATATTTGCTCCCCCGATCGGTATCCGCTAGCAGATTTGGTCGAGCCCTGTTATTTTCTATTGCCAACGGTGGATGGTCAGCCGTTGCCATCCCTAGAGCTATCGCGCTACCTAGAGATAGAACTGCCCGAGACCTTTGCCTTTGATTACTGGGAAATTGACGGTTACCCCATTCTAAATGCGGCCACCGTTAGAAGTAAAACAGCCCCAAATTCTGTTATTCCCCTGCTGAACGAGCTGCATTTTCTCACGTTGCACAATCTCAGTGAGATCCAACTGGGGGCAGACCTACTATTTTGGTTTCACTTTACCCAGGCATTAAAGCGGACTATTTTGAAGGATCACTATATTCCTGCCCTAAAATACAGAGCGCTAGCCCCAGTTAAGCGGCGGGCGGCGGGAAAGTCCAAATCAAAAAAATCCACAGCCCAACAAACGGATGAATTTGAAATCTATTCAGGCTGGGAATTTATTGGTGAAGAGTATGGGGCTATGCTTGAGCAATATGTGGAGTATATGCCGCTGATGTGTGCGGCTGGGTTTGCTGACCCCTACGAAAAGCCCTGGCTCTATAATCGCTTATCTCTCCTACGTCACTTTTCTGAGTGTTTACTTACTGAGGTTGTTGCCCATACCCAGTTTACTAAAGCATTTGAAAATACTATTTCAGATTCGCTGCTGAACAACTGTTTAGACCTGGATGTCTGGCCCCAGTCCTCTGGTCTGGATCAGTATCAACAATGGCAAACCTGGCGCGATCGCATCGTTCGTACCCAAACCGATCAGTCCTTTTACCTGTACTTCCATCTCCAAGACCCGTTTAAACCCGAAGATCCCTGGCAGCTACAGCTACAGGTCGCCCCCAAGGACGATCCGTCCCTCAAAGTTCCCTTAAATGACTATTGGCGGATGCGCCCTGAGCAGCAAACCCAGGTCAAAGACCATCTTGGGGGAGAGTTTGAGCAAAATCTGTTGCTAAATCTGGGCTATGCGGCGCGCATTTATCCCGATCTCTGGCAGGGGTTAGAAACCGATCAGCCCGTGGGGATAAACCTTACTCTGGAGGCTGCGTTTAACTTTCTTAAAGAGTCGGCTTGGGTTCTGGAGAATGCCGGTTACAAGGTAATTGTGCCGGCCTGGTGGACACCCCACGGACGACAGCGGGCCAAGGTGCGCTTAAAGGCTAAGGGAAAGTCCCTGGATGGTGGGGATGATAAATCTAAACGCTATTTCTCGTTTGAGCGGCTGGTGGAATACCAGTATGAGCTGGCCATTGGTGGTGAGAAAGTCACTGAAAAGGAATGGCATCAGCTGGTGAATGCCAAAACGCCACTGGTGCAGTTTCGCGGTCAGTGGATGGAGCTGGATCAAGATAAGATGCAGCAGATGCTGGAGTTTTGGAAAACTCACCAAAAGGAGAACCCAGAGCTGTCACTGCTGGAGTTTATGAAACTGACGGCAGGAGGTGAGGATGAGCTAGAGGTGGAGTGCGATCGCAAAGATGCCCTGGCCGATATGCTCAACAAACTTGGCGATAAGGGACAGCTTCAGCCCGTCAAAAACCCCGATAACTTTGACGGGCAGCTGCGGGAGTATCAAAAACGGGGTGTCTCCTGGCTGCAGTATTTGGAACAGCTGGGTCTTAATGGCTGTCTGGCGGACGACATGGGGCTGGGCAAAACGGTACAGGTGATTGCCCGAATGGTGCAGGAACGGGAGCCGGAGAAAAAAGGCCGTCGAAAGACAGCGGCGGTCAAAGAGATTAAACTACCCCCGACCCTGCTGATTGCCCCCACCTCCGTCGTTGGCAACTGGCTCCGCGAGATGCAAAAGTTTGCTCCCCACATAAAAGCAGCGGTACACCACGGTGGCGAGCGGGCCAAGGATGCCAAAACCTTTAAAAAAGCCTGTCGGGAGCATGACATTCTCATCACCTCCTTTGCCCTGGCCCGCAAAGATGCCAAGTTGTTTAACGCGATTGAGTGGCATCGCATTGTGCTAGACGAGGCGCAGAATATCAAAAATCCTAAGGCGGCCCTGACCAAAGCGATTTGCAAGTTCTCCGCACCCCATCGCTTGGCCCTTACCGGCACCCCAATAGAGAATCGTCTGCTGGACCTGTGGTCTATTTTTAACTTTTTAAATCCCGGCTATCTCGGCACCCAGGCCCAGTTTCGTAAAAGCTTTGAGGTCCCGATTCAGAAAAGTAATGACCCGCGACAGGCGACTACGCTAAAGAAGCTGGTGGAGCCGTTTATTCTGCGGCGGGTAAAAACAGACCAGTCGATTATTAAAGACCTGCCCGATAAGGTGGAACAAAAGCTGTTCTGTAACCTTACCAAGGAGCAGGCGTCCCTCTATGAGGCCGTGGTTAAGGATGTGGAGAATCAGCTGGAGTCGGCAGAGGGCATACATCGGAAGGGTTTGATTTTAGCCACGCTGACTAAACTCAAGCAGGTGTGTAACCATCCGAGGCAGTTTTTGCAGGATGAGAGTGAGTTTACGGCGTTGCGATCGCACAAGCTCACCCGACTTACCGAAATGGTAGAAGAAGCGATGGAGGAGCGCGATAGCCTGCTGGTCTTTACCCAATTTACCGAGCTAGGGGCGGCCCTAGAAAAATATATCCGGCAAACATTTCATTGCAATACTTACTATCTCCATGGTGGCACATCACGAAAAAAGCGTGAGTCAATGATTGCCGAGTTTCAAGATCCCGAAACAGAACCGTCAGTGTTTATCCTGTCATTAAAAGCAGGTGGCGTAGGCATAACCCTGACCAAGGCTAATCATGTGTTCCACTTCGACCGCTGGTGGAATCCATCGGTCGAAGATCAAGCAACCGATCGAGCCTTCCGCATTGGTCAAAAAAAGAATGTTTTTGTCCACAAGTTTGTTGCCACTGGTACCCTGGAGGAACGCATTGACGAGATGATCGAAGATAAGAAAAAACTGGCCGGGTCAATTGTCGGGGCAGATGAGTCGTGGCTGACGGAGCTAGATAATAATGCGTTTAGAAAGCTAATTTCGTTGAATAAAAGTGCGATCATGGAGTAAGGAAAATGAGCCAATTTAGCCGCACTTGGTGGGGACAAAAATTTATTGAGGCAATCGAACAACTGACGGACTCTGGGCGTCTGAGTCGAGGTCGCTCCTATGCCAAGGGTAATAAGGTCAAAAGTTTTAACATTGACAATGGCCTAGTCACAGCGAAGGTGCGGGGCTCTGTAAATCCTTATTTTGGGGTATATAAAGAACCGCTTTATTCTACGACCATTGAGTTTCAGCCTATCAGTAAGGCTAAGTGGTCAGCGGCGGTGGCGCTAATTGCATCAAAAGCAAGTCTGATCTCTCGGTTATTGCTAAATGAGATTCCTGACAACATTGAAGATACGTTCAAGCAGCTAAATCTAAATCTGTTGCCAGGTAGTCAGAGAGATTTCAAGACCCATTGTTCCTGTCCAGATTACAGCAACCCTTGCAAGCACATTGCTGGGGTGTATTATCTGGTGGCAGCGGAGCTAGATCACGATCCATTTTTGTTGTTTGAGCTGCGGGGGCTGTCGCGAGAGGAGCTGCTAAAAGAGCTGGCAAAGTCACCATTGGGACAGGCGCTGTCAGCGGAACTACAGCTAGAACACCAGCCTCCTACGCCAGTAGACGCTTACTATGCGCCGCTGGAGATGCTAAAGGTGCCTGCAAAAACTGAGCTGCGGGAGTTTTGGCAGGGGTCTAAGCGACTGCCTCAGACGATGGAAGCATTGCCCGATAGCACAGTGTCAGGCATTCCAGTTAAGAAGCAAGGAGACTTTCCTTCGTTTTGGACTCGCGATAATTCCTTTATTGAGGCGATGGAAACGCTGTATGAGCAGGTAAAAGCGAAGGGGCAGCTGTAGTTGTTTCACCAAATGGAAGTGGAGGATAGGCATTCTCGACCAGTATTTCAAACTGTTCTGCAAACCACCATCCGGCATGGGGGGCTCCTGCCATGGCATTGGTCGAGTATTGCGGTTTATCGCGATTGGCTGCATTCGGATCGCACATGCCGTCAAACCCTTTGGCCGGATCATTGGGATCGACAATGTCGGCTTCACTAACACCATCAGATTCTCCTGGTGGTTTAACCCATACAAAGGCATCAAAGTGCTCGTAGGGCTCAGTGACCGGGCGTTCACCAATACCCATGCCGATTTGGTTACACCAGCCACCGCGATGGGGGCGTTTGTCGATGCGAGACTCATCTACAAAGGTATTCACATCTTTAGCGATGCTGGCAGCGGTCGGGCGACTTGGGCCACCCCATCCGTTGCGACCGGTATCCACTAACATCCCAATTGTCGTTGGCAGCCCTTCGGTCACAAACGCATCGTACATCGCGCCCATGTAGCCGACTTCATCAGCATAGGGGTTCCAATCGTAGAAATCAGCAGAGCGAACCGGCTGCCCACCGGTAAAGTCTTTAAGAAACGGCTCAATTACTGGGGAGCTACCGGACGTATTTGAAACAAAGCCATCCACTGTGTTTATGCCAGCCTGGGTGCCCTTAATGGTGTCAGCGATCAGGGTCACCGTCGGGCCAAAGGCGCTGTCCCAGCCTAGCCACCCGGAATGGCCCAGATCAACGTAGGTATAGACGTTGGAAATTGGATGCAGCTGATTCAAGGCGTACTGGATCCCTTCGACATATTCGCCGCTGGATTTTGCCTTAGCACAGGCAGGTGTGGAAAGGTTGGTGACGAGATTAGGCAATGAATCCGGTTCGATTACGGCGACGATCCGGATATCTGTGTATTTGCGATCGCTAAAAATCTGTGCAATCGGATCGATATAGTCAGTTTTATAGCGCTCAATGCCACCATGGGGAATTTCGCCATTTGAGGCCAGCGCATGGCAATCCCGGTTTGGTAGGTTGTAGACCACCATCAAAAAAGTGATCGGTTGACCAGAGCGTTTTTGCGCTAGTGCCGCATCCAAATGCTCACGGAGGCCCATGGCGATTTTGGTGCCATCGGCAGCGGTGCCGGTAATGGCACCAATGCGATCCATCCAGACGGCGGTCGGATAGGTGGCAACCTGGGCCATTTGCTCGCCTAAGCCCCCGGCAGTTTGAGCGGCCTGTTTGCGTACTTTTTCTGTATAGTCCGGGTTCAGATAGGCAGTTGCCCCGACAAATGGGTTGTCGACATGGGGGGGGATAGCATACGTGGCTGCAGCCGTTGTCAGGATGCTTAAGGCCAGCATTCCGATAGTCACAAACCCTATAAAAGATTTTAATTTCTTAGACTTCATAACGTCCTCTATAGTTTTGAATCATAAAAATGACGGCGTTGCTAACCCTCGGGATGATTTTATCTGCCAGATACTGTCACATAGCCTATCTAACCGATCGGTTTATCCCCTAAATCAGCAGCGGCAAAATGACTTAAGGGCGAGGGGGGCTATTTAGCCTATCGAAAACCGTGATCAAGGAGATACTTATAGTAAGTACTTCGTCGGACAGGTAGCTCCAGGAGATACTTGTGATGGAAACTGGTTTGCAGATATTAGACGAATCGACCATGCAACGGGTTCCGGTATGCGATCGCCGATATCTTTGGCAGCTGATGAGGCTTGCTCAGACGATTGCTCCACTGCCGATCCGCCCCTTTCCAATAGCTACAGCCAGGACCGACCCCTACGCTTGCTGACGTTTAGGTCAATTTCAATATTTTTCATCCGAATCGAACCCTCATTCGTATTGATAGTCAAACAGGTAAACATTGATTGATATGAGGAGGGTCACATTGAACATCAAGGGCTGGTTTATGGAGCGCTGGCTTTGTGGTGGTTTGTCTAGTCTAAATAGAAAACGGGTGTTGCTGATCCTCGGGATGGCTTTATCTGAAAAATACTGAATCATGGCATTCCTAACAGATCGGTGCATCCCCCAAATCAGCAACGGCAGAAAACATTCGACAGATGCTAAAAATTAAAGTCATCCAAGTTTAACTGTTATTCGTATCTGTAACTGACAACCAATTGTGTTCTTATCCAGCTTTGTGCATACGTGATTTTTTTACGTATGGGATTGTCATGGAAAAGCAATTGTTTATCTATTTTTTGTTCTCTATCTCAGAAAGAATGTCTGCAACGATACTTGTAACCCCATCTGTTAGGGGGCTTGTGCGCGTGTCAATATCTTTTTGGGGTTTTGTTTTAGGCTGCTCAGAAAGAAAGATCTATCGATTAAATTTTTCTTATGATAGATTCCAAAAACAATTTTTTAATGGTTTCTGGAATTCAAACAACATAAGTGGAAGTAATCTTCTGCGTGGCTCTTTAAGGACCTAGATAAACCTTGCCCACGTCCAGAACTGGAGTTTTTCCGTAGAGGGAGTTACAGGTTTCAACTTGGACGTGGTCTACCTCTAAAGAGTGCACCAATTTATTTAAGCCAAATCAATTTCAAGCCCAAGAGTTTTCTTCAGAGAAAACGCTGGTTTTGATGTGGTCAAGGCTCAAATATCTGCTATAGCTCACAACAATTCACAACAGGAAAATCTCATGACAGTCAATGGTGTCGCCACACAGGATGTTAAAAATCTATCTCGTCTCTCGAAATGTTTTCAAAAGCTACGGGTTACTGGTAATAAAGGCGTTAAGCTATGCCTGAGTTCTTGCTTATCTTTAGCAAGCATATTGGCCATTTCAGCTGAAGCGATTGCTACACCGGTTTCCATCGATGAGATCGCTCAAACTCAGACCGCCCAGTCCCCTACCCCAGAAACAATCCCAACAGAGACAGGAGCTGCTGCGCTCCGTCTGCAACCCTTCTTCAATCTCAACTACAACGAAGGTGCTGGCTTCAGGGGCTTTAGTAGCTTTGGTGGTTTTCTCCCGCTGTTTCAAACACCGGGGCAAAATGTCACCTTTATTGATGGTCGTGTAAGCGTAGATAACACCGGCGACTTTGGCGGTGGCTTGCAAGCTGGCTACCGAGCCCTGCTCAACGACAGCACAATATGGGGGACTTATGCTGGGCTAGATGCTCGCAGCACGGGCGATCACACCTTTACCCAGGTGGGCATTGGCACTGAGCTACTAGGAGAGAACTGGGACTTAACCTTCAATGCCAACCTTCCTTTGGATAATGCCCGTCAGGTTATTTCCAGCGAGACCCAGGTCGTAAATCCTCAGTTTGTCGGTAATCAATTGGCGTTTGATGAGCAGCAAATTGACCAGATACAAGCTGCTGTGACCACCGTGTCACTTGATGGTGGCCTTGAGCTGTTTGACTTTGGTGAAAGGAGCAGCTTGTGGGGGCGAGGCGGTGTGTATTATTTGGGGGGAGAAGCCTCTCAAAATAGTTTAGGTATTCGGGCCTCACTAGACTACCGCGTTCAAAACAACCTGCGTGTTGGTCTAGGTGTTCAGAATGATGGCGTATTTGGCACGAATGCGGTCTTTTCAGTGAGTGCGTTGTTAGGAGCCCCAGCAAAACGTCCATCCGATACGGAAGAGAACTCACAAGCGCGACTGTGGGCCAGAGCAGGAGAACCCATTGCGCGTACCAATACTGTTTTAGTCGAGGAACGAACGGATGTTTCAATTCTCGAAGCCAGCATTATTGCTATCAACCCAGATACGAACCAGGCGTTTGTTTTCCATCATGTCGACCCGACTACAGGGTTAGCCGCAGCGACGGGTACCTTTGAAGCGCCGCTCGATACCATTGCCAATGCCACTACTATTGCCACCGCCAACGCCGACAACATTATTTATGTGCAGGCGGGTGATGCAGGCGGTGCCTTTACCCTGCCAGATGGGGTACAAGTGCGCTCAGTAGGGCCCACACAGCTGTTAACTACTCAGTTTGGGGAAGTGATATTGCCAGGATCTGGCAGTGGTGAGTTGCCCACCATCAGCGGCACAGCCACCATCGGCAACAACTCATTGGTCTCGGGCCTGGCGATTGATCCGGCGGGGGCCGATGGCATTGTGGCGAATGGTGAGGGTATTGTGATTGAAGACAATACAATTACCAATGCCAATGTCGGTATTAACCTGCCCGACATTGATGGCACGGTGGCGATTGTTGGCAATCAAATCTCAAATACAACTGACGATGGCATCTTCTTTGGTGTCCTTAATGGAATGGATGATACAACCGTGGACGTCGCCGATAATACCTTCGATACGATTGGTGCAGATGGCATTGAATTTGAGGGGATTTTTGAAGATGCCACTGCCAATATCACCGTGGCCAATAATCAAATTACGGATACTCAAGAAGATGGTATTTTCGTTGATGACATCGAAGGTAATGCAGTTGCAACGATTACTGTTGCAGATAATACCTTAGATACCATTGGTGAAGATGGTATTGAAATTGATTTAATTGTGGAAGACGCCACCGCCAATATCACCGTGGCCAACAATCAAATTACCGATGCTCAAGAAGATAATATTTTCATTGATAACATCGAAGATAATGCGGTAGCGACGATTACGATTTCAGACAATGTGATTGATGCAGCCAATGTAGATGGGGACGAGGCAGGGGGGGATGGTATAGAAATTGATTTTATTAGAGATAATGCCAACGCCAACATTACCGTCGCCAATAATCAAATTAGCAATGTCGCCTTTGAGGGCATTGAGTTTGACGACATTGAGGGTGATGCGATCGCAACAATTACTGTTGAAAACAATCAAATTAACAGTGGTGAAACAGGGATTGAGGTTGGCGATATTGAAAACCGTGCTAACGCTACCATTGCCTTAACCGGCAACACGATTACGGTTGCTGATGAAGAAGGTATCTTCTTTGATGATATTGAAAACGATACCGTGTCCAATATCACCATCGCAGAAAACACCATTCTCGGCGCAGCAACCGAAGGCATCGAATTTGACGTTATCGAAGATAATGCCAATGCCACTATTAACATCGTCAACAATCAAATCTCGGACGTAGGGGAAGAGGGTATTTTCTTTAATGACATTCAAGAAAATGCCACGGCAGCTATTACAGTGACGGGTAATAGCATCACCAATGCTGGTGATGACGGGATTGAACTCACCTTAATTGAAGACAATGCCAACGTCACTGCGACTGTGACCGACAATACGATTACCAATCCTGGCGCTGATGGCGTACGCATTGAGCACACGGCTGATACAGACCTCTGCCTGGCACTTGATAACAACAGTGTTACCACTCCTGGCGGCGATGGCTTTGAACTTGTTAGCAATGGGGCAGGTCAGTTTCAAGTGCTTGACCAGGCAAATGTTACCGTAAGAAATGTTGGCACCTTTGACCCCGCTGACATTGAAACTAATGCGGACTTTGTAGAGGGTACGGCGGGAGTCGCTCCTTGCCCTTGATGGCTGTGAGGCCTAGTCACACAAGATAAACCGCGTCCAGATCCACAGTTTTTCCTTAAGCTAAAAACCCGGGTTTCAAATTGGACGTGGTTTAATCACAACTCAGCTTTTTCTACTCTTCTTGAATATCGCCTTTCGCTTTATTTAATAGAGTTACTAGAGACACGCATTTCTGGAGTCTTCATGGCAGCAATAGACAACCTAAGCCTCTATTTGCAACAATCCTTAACAGGAAAAACCCTATGACTGTTCAACCCAAATATCACTGACAATTTAACGAATGAGAAGGAGGTATCGCAACAGATCATATAAGTGGAGTCAAAGGTAATCTAATAAATAACATGACCTTCCGGGCACATGGTCCTATTGGACCAGCTATTGGCAAAATTAGTTTAGGAAGTCGAGTGCAGCAGTGTTTTTATGTCTCGGTAAGAGTCTTTTCATGTGCGTAAATTGGTATTCTGTCAATCCCTACTTAAATCCACTCATCATAAACGATGACTAAAACTGATATCCCATCGAAACCCAATAAAGCCAATCTTCAACAGCTTGAGCGGTGTCATCGTCGTCTAGTTCCCCAGGAACAAGCTGTGATAGGGGGATCGCCAACGTATCATCACGCCAGCGAATGGTTACGAACATTTCCCGCTCACATTCATCTACATCAGCCATTCCAGTAACTTCCACCGTCTCATCTACTTTAAGCGGAGAAATTTGTCGTTTTGAATTACACGTTGCTAAAAATGGAAACTGTAGTGTGTCATTGAGGTAGTAATACCAACCCATTGCCCGCTCTTCAGGATCATAGGCATCAACGACAACCTCCATTATAATCCGATTTTCGCGAGCACTGTCTTTCTTCGGTTTTGGCATTGCAAACCTCTGTTATGAATCAAGCTTTCTGTCAGTATTATTTAGCATAACGTCAGCCCTGTATGACAAATTAGCTAGAGTTTACCTAATGTCCTGCTTGGGTTTTCTCTTCAAAGGCGGTGGTCTAGCGCTCAGCAACGTTCAACAACATATATCGCAGTACAGTAAAAGTCTCATTGACTATGTGCTCATATTTTTTAGTTACTGCGGATAGTCGACGTTAGCTCGTGAGAGCTACCTGGCCACACCCTTCATTTGCAGGGACAGCTTCCATCATTTTCTTAGGATTAGGCAGATTCAAATTACCCATGAGGGTAATAAACTGATCTCGTGTACGCCCTGTAAAACGAGGGTTTAGACATTTTTCTTCACCGATGGTTGAAACCGTGTGCCCCCTATAGTCATGGCCGGGATACACCAGGGTTTCATCGGGCAGGGTAAACAGCCTCTGGGTAACCCGATCATATAAGATGCCGGCATTCCCTTGTTGGAAGTCTGTTCGCCCACAGCCACGGATAAATAAAGCATCTCCAGTGAGGAGGTGAGTGCCATTTATCAAATACGACATATGACTATCGGTATGTCCATTTGTCTCAATGGCCCGAATATTAATGTTGCCAAGGGAAAGGACCTGGTTGTGACTAACAGTTTGATTGGCGCAGGTTATCTGAGCATTCAGTGGCACAATGCCTTTACAGTGAGTTAATTCACGTAGTTGACCGGTGCCGGTAATATGGTCAGCATGCACATGGGTTTCTAGGCAAAAATTCAGCGTTAGATTTAGTTCGTGCAGCAGCCTATTGTCTCGCTCCACTTGTTCAAGGACCGGATCAACCAGTGCTGCATCTTGGGTAACTGTATCTGCAATGAGATACGTGTAAGTGCTTGTCTCTTGATCAAACAACTGACGAAACAGCATGGTTTATATCCTGCTAACTATGGGGAAGGCTACTATTGCAGCTGTCAGGTTAGTGAGGACAGCGGGTGCCTCTGAAAAGCTTAACTAACAATGGCTAACCTAACTGCCGATGAATATATCCATCGGTTGCTATCACCATAATAGTTTGTCCCCAATCAACTAAATCCTGAACGTTGCTGATCCTTGGGATGATTTTATCTGTAAAATGCTGTCCTAACGGTACATCTGACCGGCCGGGTTATCCTCTAAATTAGCCATGGCAAACCCTGCACCGGGTTAAAAACTTAGCGCAGGATTTAATGACCAAAACCCCAGTAGAGCAAAACTACCAGAGTATAAAAAGTATCAAAATAGGGAACTAATGCTTAAAATTAGCAAAAACTGAGCAAATTATGCTGCTTGAGAATAGTCTATGGTCCTTTCTGCCGGAGCTTCACGGCGTACGACAGATACCAGTAAGACTTCACGTCCTTCGCGCTCTATGGTTTGCACGTAGCGAAGTTGTTCTTGGACCGCGTCGTTTTCTGAATCAAAGGGGCCAAAATAATATCCACGACTTGGAGACGCCGCTAATATTTCCAGCCACCAAGACTTCCCTGCTAGGCTAAATAGCTGATTTATAAGGTTTTCCATAATACGATGGGTTCTGAAGTAAAGGTAGATGCAGCGTTTCTAAGGAACGCATAGATCCTCTTATACTGTGTCGTCCGCCATTTGCCTGTCAGCATTGATACTTTTTGATACATAAAGTCATCAAGTGTTGATTCTTATTTGATACATAACCTCATAATGAGACCGTGAGCTGTAGAAGTAAAGACTTCCGATAACACATTTCACGGCTGTCTTAACCGATCTCCTGAACAAATTCGACGATATTGCCATCGGGGTCTGTCACCATGGCGATTGTTGCACCGTTAGTCAGCTGGGTAACGGGTATTACCATGGCAACTGGCTCTTGCTCAAGCGTTGTCATAATTTTGTTGATGTCGGCAACAAGTAATGTGATGTAGCGATACCCCAAACCAACGTCTGGAGAACCCTGTCTAGGGGGGATGTTTTCTAGCTCTACTAGCTTGAGTAAAGAGTCACCATGCTTTAGCTGGAGCATACGCCCCTTGCCGATGAGGGTCGTTGTGATTTCTGCAACAACTGCCAACCCAATCAGGTCGCGATAAAAGTGGAGGGAGCGCTCCATATTGGTGACCATAAGTCCAACATCGATGGCGATCCGTGGCGTGGGCACTGGCATCAGGAGGCAATCCCTGTTTGTTAATACGATTGTTCTTTTGGTCGTTAATCAGTCAACGTGCAGTGATGAAGATCACTCACCATAGATCTGTTTAGATCCACACATCATTTTGAGCGGTTTTATCGGCGACAACATCCCCTGTGTTG
>ERZ1740067.1465-NODE-1465-length-16100-cov-42.311125_pt1 | contig 16100 bp, 18 predicted proteins | sample MGYA00581736_ERZ1740067 | MGnify/ENA primary metagenome ERZ1740067 (study PRJEB43018, sample SAMN04849236) | marine metagenome | isolation source: floating plastic debris | place: Pacific Ocean | collected 2008-08-27 | study: EMG produced TPA metagenomics... | reverse complement strand
GCGTTGAAAGACAAACGGATACGCGCATGCATCCCTGGCCGGAAACAGCGCAAGATCACCGTCAAGTACGATAAGCGCCGATACAAGCAGCGCAACCGCCCCTCTCGTGACATTGCTCTGCAATGCACTGCCGGTCAGTGATCGAGATCATGTTCGGCAGGTTAAAAGATTGGAGGCGCGTCGCGACCCGCTATGACCGATGTCCCAAGGTGTTCCTCTCGGCCATCGCTCTCGCCGCACTCGTAATCTACTGGTTATGAAGCCTGACCCTAGTCGCTGAACTTGCATGTCTTTCCTTTGTTCTTGATCGAGGCCTCACCGGCTGATTCACTTCTTACAACATCAAGGAGGATCGAGCGATGATGGGACGGTTGGAGGTGCAGGAGAACCTGTTTTATCGGTTTCGACTGGACGATCATGTCCCTGCCGACCATCCGCTACGCAAGATCGACAGGCTTTTGGACCTGTCGGCGCTGCGCACGGACCTTCGAGATCTCTATAGTCATACTGGACGGCCCTCAGTCGATCCCGAGCTGATGATCCGCATGCTGATTGTCGGCTATCTCTATGGCATCCGGTCTGAGACGCGGCTTTGCCAGGAGGTGCATCTCAATCTTGCGTATCGGTGGTTTTGCAAGCTGGGGCTAGACGGCCGCGTGCCGGATCGATTCACCTTTTCCAAGAACCGCTACGGCCGCTTTGCCGAGGGCGACACCATGCGCTGTGTCTTCGAGCTGGTCGTCGCACGCTGCATGGAGGCCGGGATTGTTGGCGGTGTTGGCGCATTGGTCGATGGCAGCACCGTTGAGGCCGACGCCAACCGCAACAGGCGTGACAGCCCGGACAAGATCAACAAGTCTTGGGGCCGCGCAGAGCGGATCACGCGGCCAGTGCAGGCTTACCTCGACGAGCTTGATGCAGCGGGCGCACCGCAACGGAACAGTGGCGGGAAGAAGCCCAAGGGACCGAAGTATATCTCGGAGACCGATCCACAGGCGGCCTGGTCGCTCAAGGATGGGCCGGGCCGGTTCTCGTATGAGACCAACTATCTGGTCGATGATCTGAACGGTGTGATCGTGGACGTCGAAGCAACGCCCGCTCGGCTGAGCCAGGAGATCGTCGCGGCCAAAGCCATGCTCGAACGCAGCAAGGAGTATGGGTTTACGCCGAAGAGCCTCGCCGCCGACAAATCCTACGGCACAAGCCCTTTTCTGAGTTGGCCCGAAGATCGGGAGATCACGCAGTACATCCCCGTCCTGGACCGGACAAAGCAAACGGACGGGAAATTGACCCGCGAGGCCTTCACCCACGACGTGGAACGCGACGTGTTCGTCTGCCCCCAAGGGCATGATCTGAAGCTGCGTGCCGACATCCCGGAGCGACGGCTGAAGCGGTATCAGGGCAACAAGAAGACATGCGGCGCGTGCCCGATCAAGGCGACCTGCACCGACGCTCCATCCCGCAGCCTCGCTGTTTCAACGAACGAGCCACTCCGCGAAAAGGTGCGCGCGATCGCTGGTTTGTGCAACACTTGCCAGACGTTGTACGTCCTGAATGCGGTAGGTCCGGTTCTGCGTCCATGATCGCCAATGATGCGCCAAGACTGAATGTCAGCAGGCAGACTGCGCTGCGATGGCTGTGATCTCAATCAAGGTCACCTCATCACCCAGGTCTGCGCCAACACACGCCCTTTTGAGGCCAATTCTCTTCTGACCCGATCCACTCGCACCAGACTTTGTCCATCGCTGGTTTCATGGACATGTCGCTCAAGAAAACTGTGGCTTGGAGCAGTGCATGCTTTCCGCTTCCGACCTCCGATAGCTTCACATCAAGAAAGTGCAGAGTGTTTCGCGTTTGGGCTTCGATGCTCTTCGCTGCATCAGCGTCATAGGCGACGACGAATGCCATGCCATTAAAGGCTGTGGCATCACAGCGCCCCTGTGCGTTGCTTGGAATGCGTTTGATGGTCATGGTGTTTTCCCTAAAGCCTGAATTGCCGCGACACCGCCCAACAGCGCAAACGGCATCGAGAAAATGATCGCCGCGCTTGCTGCCGCGAGAATGGTGGCGCTGCTGTCTATTGTACCACCGGCAGCCAGTGCCCCCACAAGGCCGACAAAGGCACCGCCAATGGCAAATCCCAGTGTTTCGACGCTGGAGACCATCGCCATGGTCTTGGTTTGCTCACCGTCGATATCCCCAGCCAATATTTGCTCGCCCAGATAGGGCCAGATCATGCCCAAACCGAACCCGCAGGCCGTGATGGAGAGTGCCGCCCCAACAAGCTGACCATCGAGCAAAAAGACATAGCACCCGGCAAGACCGGCGAGGGTCGCGAAGGGACCCGCCATGGACAAACGCCGCCCCCAAGGGACGCTGACAACCACGAAGGAGGCGACCGACCAGCCGATTGTTTCAATCAGCACGAACGCCCCGGCGAAAGTGGCGCTGTGTCCATGGACCTGCGTTAGGACAAGCGGTCCGAAGACAAGGATGCTCATTGAGCTCGCGCCCAGGACGGTTTTCGCAGCGATGGCGCTGCCCTGCATCGTGCGGAAGCGGAAGGCGCGCTTGGGGAACATACGCGGCACATGCGATCTTTCGCGCCAGACCGCCGAGGCTAGGGCGGCCAGCCCGGCGATGGTCAGGCCAACGGCAACGCTTCGATCAAACTGTGGTGCGAAGCTGATCAACCCGACGCCGATGCCGAACGCGGCAAAAGACAGGATCGGAAATGGGTCGGACACGCGTTCAGTCGTCAAAGCGCCGATCATGCGCGCATTGCCGAGCCCGTAGAGGAGCATTCCCAAACCCAACAGCACAAAGGCGGGGCGCCATCCCACGAAATCCGCGAAGAGGCCACCGATCAACGGACCGGCAAAGGCTGCGCCGATCCAGAAAGCGCCCGAGACCGCAGAGATTTTCGGAAACGCCGCTGCGGTCGTCTCGGCCCTAAGTGCCACGAACCCAAGCGCCAAGAGCCCACCCCCGCCGAACCCGGCCAGCGCACGGCCCGTAGCGATCAAGGGCATCGATCCAGCTGCCGCTGACAACAATGCGCCGGAAAGCGCCAGGCTGGTCATGATCCACCATAGCCATTTGGTGCCATAGCGCGAAGCTAATGGACCCGTGGCCGCCGCCGCGAGGACAGTCGTGATATTGAAAAGTGCTGTCAGCGCCCCGATCAATTCACCGCCACCAACCTCAGCAACAATCGCGGGGGCAAGTGTCACGGCGGCGTAGTTTCCGCCTGCGTGCAGGATGATGACGGCGAGGACAGTGCCAATGCGGACTCCCCGGCCGTCAGCCAAAAGCTCCCGCCATTTTGGGGCCGTGTCGCTGCTTCTTTGCGTGTCCGTGGTCATATGGCAATCAACTAAAGACTACCATTAATTGGTCAAACGAGATTTATTTGGCCTTTTGACTTCCAAAAAGTTATGAATAGTTGTGCAGCATCTTCCGTCCCCAACCGCTCTGAGAATGTTCATCGAAGCTGCAGAGCGGGCGAGCTTTGCCGCGGCCGCCGAGGCGTTGAACGTGACGCAAGCCGCCGTCAGCAAGCAGATGGCTGGTCTTGAGACCAAACTGGGCACCGTTTTGTTTGAGCGCGCGCATCGCTCCGTCACCGTCACGGCGGCAGGTCGGAGCTACTTGCCGATCGCAAAGCGTGTGGTGGCGTTGCTTGAAGCCGGTCTTGAAGAAGCGTCGGCATTGCCGTCACGCCGCACTCTCAGAATTGAGATCGACTACGAGTTTTTCGACCTTGTCGTCGCCCCTCGCCTTGCGCGGCTACAGCAGGAAATCCCCAGAACTGATTTCACCTTTATCCCCTCAGTCCCCGGGCGTCATGCGCCGCTAAGCGACTTCGCAATCACCTTTGGACATCCCCGTGCCGGCACGGCGTCCGTCGCACGTCTTTGCAGTTTCATGGTTTTTCCAGTTGTCAGTCCGTTGCTGATTGAAGGGGTGTCAGACCCATTCCGAACGCTGCCACTTCTCCACGATTTTGACACTTACTGGTGGGACACGTTCCTGCGTGCGCAAGGCGTTGTCCGCGCCGACCAAGGCGTGGTCATGGGAAATGGCGCCTTGGCGATCCGCGCAGCAATAGCGGGACAGGGCATCGCAATCGGGGACGATATTCTTTGCGCAGACGCGTTGCGTGGAGGCGGACTGGTAAGGATGGGTGAGACAAAACTGCCGGGACGCCATGACTACTGGTTTTCTGAGAATCCCAACATGATAGGCGACGCAGTCGGTCAGCAGCTTCGAACATGGCTCGAAACCGAGATTACTGCTGCGATGGGAGTTCAATAGCATCGCCAGCAGAAACCCTGGTTTGCGCAACAGTGGCACGGTTCCATTCTTGCGACCTACGGCAACATCGACAGGTTCGTTGGCTCCGGCTCTGCATCTGCCGCCGTTAGCATTGCGTGGACCTGACCACGGTGATGGGTCTGGTGGTTGAATAGCTCTACAGCGCAGAGGGTCTTTGGTTTCTCAACGCGCGTCGAGCCGTCGCCTGGATACCAAACAACCACTCCGTCGAGGTCCGTGTCGATCAACCGGGCAGCCCAGTCTTCGATCTCCTCGTCGTGTTTAGAACGTAGTGTTTTGAAGTCGTTCCAATCCGATGGGTGGGTCAGAGAGTGTTTGATGCTCTCCTCTGGCCGCTCGTTTCCTTTCAATCGCTGCAAGATCAGCGCGTCAGCCCAATAAAGGTGGTTAAGAGTGGCTGCTATTGATTGGAAGAATGCGCCCCGATCCTGGTGGCGCGCCGTTTCGGTCAACCCGTCAGCGGCAGTTACCAGCGAGGCATTTTGCCAAGTGTTGTAGCGGGACATGAGACGGCAGTATTCGGCTGAGATCATCTTCTCAGGCTCCTTTAATTTTCGATGTGAGAGGATACCAGGACGCATATTCAGAAGCGTCTTGTCCAAGGCCGTTCGATACCTTGGCGTCAAGCAGGGGCGACCTAACCAGGATGCCAGTGCGAACCGATAAGCTGACAGTTTGTTATTTCAGGCGCGTCGTCAAGCTTCAGAATTACTGCTCACTCCCGCACGCTCGACACAAAACGCGTGCTGGAACCCACTCACCAAAAACGTCAGGATAAGCAACCGCTCCTTTGTGCAACGAACCCTCCGGCGACGACGTAGCCGTCGGAGGGCCTGAAATTCCCTCGTCAAACCGATGAAGATCTGATCTCTATACTCCATGCTCATTGATCCAATCACCCTAGCCGCGTTCTCATTCGCCGTTGCGCTATTGGCACTGACACCTGGTCCTGATCTTTTTCTGATTGTTGGGCGCGGCCTTGCGCAGGGCCGTTCAGCGGCGATTTTTACCTCGCTTGGCTTCTTTCTGGCTGGTGTCGTGCAAGTTCCATTGTTGGCTCTTGGTCTCGCGACGCTGATAGCCGAGAACCCTGTCCTCTTTGACGTTATCCGCTTTGCGGGAGGAGCCTACTTGATCTGGCGTGGCGCGAAGATGCTGTTTGGCAAAGTGAGCGACCCTCAAGGCGAGGGGGTTTCCGCCGTGTCGAGGAGCGAGGCGCTTCTGGAGGGTTTCGTAGCCAGCCTAGTGAACCCGAAGGGTCATGCCTTCATGCTCGCATTCCTGCCTCAGTTCGTTGATCCGGCCATCGGGTCAGTCGCGGTGCAATTCGTCATTCTCGGCCTTGTGATGCGAGTGGTCGCTCTCGTCGTTGAAATGACGATAGCGAGCTTTTCAGGAACCATTGGGGCGTTTCTGCGCCGGTCGCGGCGCGCACGAATTACTCTTGAGCGCGCTGCCGGACTGCTGATCGTGGCTGTCGGCGTCCGCTTGCTTCTCTTGGAGCCGCCGGAGCCACGCGAGGCAGGATAGAAAAACTTGGAATAAAAGCGGGATGGCAGCGGGGTGCGTTGGATCGCTCCTTTGTTAAACGACACGTACGGCGAGGGTTTGCAGAAGCCGTCCGCAACAAACTTCACAGGACCTATACCCTTCAGGCGGTCCTCAATGTCTCTGCCACTGACATAATGTCGTCTTCATTGTTGTAGATGTGAGGCGAGAAACGAAGAACTGACGCATCAGACTGCTGACCAGAAAGAGGCTCATCACGGCTAGCATCACACCACTTCGCGACGACGCCTTTTGCGACAAAGCACTCTTCGATGACCGGCCTGGCATCTGCTCGGACCAGACAGCTTATTGTCCCAACTGTCCTTTCAGGGCGAACTTCGATCTCGGTGACATCCGCTAACTCAGCGCGCAGAAATCGGTCTATTAGGGCGATTTTCTGTGAGATCGCAGCGATACTCCGATCTGAGGCAATGCTTACTGCAGCCTCCATGCCTGTGAGCAGTGCGGCATTCAGATCGAAAGGTTCTATAGCGCGTGCATCGCAGTCCAGTACGCGCTCGGCCCGGTCCGAAAGCCATGCCATTGCTGTTTGCCGAGGTCCACACAGCCACTTGCGCGCTGTACCGACAAGCACGTCGCAACCGAGAGTGCTAGGCGCGACCTGCACCCGCCCGAGCGCCTAGGCCGCATCAAGCACCACCAGCGCATCGGTTGGCCGATCAAGTGCGGAAATCTCACGGGCAGGGTAGCGTAAACCGTCCACGCTGGTCACGAGTGGAAGGCACAGAGCCAGCACGTCGTCGTCCATCTTCGCAGCCCAAGCCGCCGGGTTTGGCGGGGCACCGCGTTCACCAGACACCACATCGAGCAAAAGCCCAGTGCGCATCGAAAAGCGGTGCAGCCAGCGTACATTATCTCCCCATTCATGCGCGGCGACTAGGATACGACCTCGGCGGATAGGAAGCCGATCCATGATTGCGGCCCAGAGGGAGAATGTACCGGTGCCGAGGCCGATGGTTGCTGACTTCGTTTCAAGGAGCGCTGCGCAGGTACGACGAACTTGCTCGCGCAGTTCGGACTCGTTGTGCATCTGTTCTGGCGGGCGAAGCGCTTGCTGCGCAACGGCCTCTGCACAAGCACGGTCGGGCAGTCCGTGGCTGCACGCATTGAGGTATAGGGACAATTTGGACGCCATGCTTCAAGGGAACTCGACTGGCGAGGAAGACACAAGGCGCTTCTTCAGGGTGCGGCCGAGGGGGGATGCCGCGCTTAGAGCACCAATAGGGATTTTGCCGAAGTTCATTTATGGCCGATTTGGATCGGGGCAAAAATGGTCGCAACTTATCAGTTAGGTCGCGAGCAAGCTTCAGGATGCACAACCGCTGGTTTGCGCAACACCGTCTTTGCGTCAAAGTTTCTGCACGCACATTGGTCCTCTACGCGCCCAGAGCCCCTGTTGCTGTACCACTGAAAAAGGTCGGCATCGCTACCGAAATCTGCCAACTGCGTTGATAACTTCGCATTAGTTACATCAGACAGGAATAAAACTTCCGCATCAATCTTGATGCCCGATCTCCCACCTTCGATGGGTTATCTGGTTTTGGTTGAAAAAGATGGTTGCAGACATAACCAAACCCCACCCGATTTTTTGGATCCGCAAACATGGTGACGCCGCCCATGCCGACGTGCCCGAAGCTCTGCGGATTTGGTCCAAAATCCGAGCCTGGTGCCTGGTTGAAGTGAAACCCATAGCCCAAACGGACCCTTTGTGAGGTCCCTTCATCCATTTCTGGCATGGGATTGGAGTATTGCAGGGCTCGCATCAGGTCGGGAGAGAGAAGGTTACGACCTTGGAGTCCGTCAGAATCGGAGAAAATGGCGGCGAAACGTGCCAAACCGCGCGCGCTCCCGAAGCCTGTCACAGCTGGTGCCTCTGCGTTTCGCCAACGCGTACTGTTGGGGTGATAATCATCGCCACAGGGACCGAAGTACTGTGATTGCCAAGGATCGCTGTGGACCGCTGCTTGTGTGAGGTCAGATCTTAGTTGACGGTCGTCGAAGCTATCGCCATCGCAGAAAGCAAGACGCGTTAATTGGTCTGGCAGCAGCTTTAGAGACAAGTCGAGATCAAATGGCTCCGCAAGACTCTTCTTAAAGTACTCCGAGGGCATCAGCCCGGAAATTCGAAGTATGACCTCTCCCAGCAGGTGCCCGAAGGTTACCGCGTGATATGCGGTTCTGGAGCCTGGTTGCCAAAGGAGAGGCGATGTTTCCAGGGCATGGATCATGCTGTCCCAATGATAGACGTCGCCGGGCTGGTTCGTCTTTGCAACCGGCAGACCGGCCTTATGCTCCAGCACGTGTCGTAGCGTCACCGTACTCTTTCTTTTGGCGTCCGCGTGTGCAAATTCCGGCCAATATTCGACGAGTTTGTCGTTAAGGCCCGCTTCACCTTGATCACACAGGTGCAAGATACAGGCTGCAGTGAGTGATTTACTGATAGAAAAGATACTAACCACTGTATCACGCCGCCATACGCCAGCCCCGGCAGGAGACATGGGGCCGCCCCAAAGATCAACCACTGGCTCGCCGTTTAGATAGATGCAGAGGACGCTGCCCAACTCATGCGGTTCGCCTTGAATGTCATTGAAGAGCCTAGCCACAGCCTTGAACCTGGCGCTGACATGGGGTTTCCCCGGAGAAGATGTTGTCTTTGGCATCAGTCTGTTGTTTTTGCGCCAGCTTTGGGCCGCGCCAGGGCAAGCGCAAGAACGCATCCAGCTATGGTGGCAGAAAATGCGATTCCAAACGGGGCCGCATAATCGAATTGCACGGCAAGCTGTCCAACGCCGAGCCCCCCAACCATCAAAACCAGCGCTTCGGCTGACGTCAGGAATGCAAACCCTGTGTTGGCGCGATCCGGTCTCACAGCGCTCATGTAAAACTGCGACATCACGGTCATGATCGCTGCGTTCAGCGAAAAGTTGGCAATTGCAAGAGCGACAGCGAGCCAGTTTGGCAGGTTCGCCATCAGCAAGCATGCAAGCATTAGGGCTTTCAGCAGAAAGAGGCTCGCCAAGGTTGCACGCTGTCCAAACCAACGGAGCAAGGCCCCAGCGACACCTACGAGTGGCAACATCGCGGTCAGCGCGAACAGGCCAAGGAACCAGCCCACATCTACCGCACTGAACCCGCGATCAATCAACCAAGACCCCAGAAAGCCGTCGGCGGTGGTGGCAAGACCAGAACACAAAAGAAGGGCAAAAGCGCTGTTATAGCGTATTGCTCCGCGTAGTGGCGTGACCTCTGCGACTGGTGATCGATCAGGGCTAATCAAGAAAGCGCTCGCTCCAAGAACTAGGATGAGCGCTGCCGTTGCTAATATCGATCCTCGCCAACCGATGCTCTCCCCGAATGACAACAGTAGGAAGCCGCCAAGGATTCCTCCTAAAGTTACGCAGCCGACCTGGATTGCGTTCGCGAGAGCTCGGTTTTGTTCGTCGCAGCGGCGTATGATTTCTCCCGCCAAGACGATTTGCAAGGTGGCCGCTAATGTTGCGATTAACACCGCGATAGCGAAGAGACCTGCGTCGGCGCTCTGTGGCGAGAACAAACTCAATGCTGCAAAGGCTATCGCAATACCCAATGGCGCAACACGCAACGTCGCAATACGCAAGGCTGGCCGGCGATCAAAAATAGGCGCCCAAAGCCATTTCAATGCCCAAGGTAGCCAAACAATGTAGGTGAGAGCGACAATGTTTAGGGATGCTCCCGCCTCTCGGAGAAGAGAAGGCAGGGCAATTGTGAAGAAATAGCTCGGCAGCCCTTGAACAATATTCAATAGGCCGACCGTTGTTAACTCTGAACGGTTCAGCCCGGCGTTGACATGAGCCGAGCCAGCTACCATTCCCAACGAGCACCAATACCGAGTTGCCGACCCCGACCCACGATTGCGGCGTTGGCATTTGGTGAGAAGACCGATGTAAAGTAGATCGGTCGCTCATCGAAGACATTGCGCGCATAGGCATAAAGCTCTATGTTGCCCCGGTCCCAGCCGACCTGAAGATCGGTTACGGTGTAGCTGTCGATCTCAAAGCTGTTTGCAACATCAGCCTGCCGAGCACCCACATGGGAGACATCCCCGTTAAAGACAAACTCTCCCGTCGTGCCAAACAGGGCTAGGTCCTGTCGATATTCAATACCCAGGCTCGCTGTGATGTTTGGTATGTTTGGAACTTCGTTGCCGTTTACTGCTCGGGTGACCGATGTAGGGCTCACGTTCCTGATTTCGGTCTCTGTGTAGCCAAGTGCGCCGCGTAAGCGCAGGTTTGGAGACAGATCGGCCTGCAGCTCCAGTTCCGCGCCGTAGCTTCGATAGTCCTGATTGTCGAAGAATAGGTTAAATGTAGTCGGATCAAAGAACACCACCTGACCATCTGTTACATCGTTATAGAAAAGTGACCCAGACAGCCAAAGGTTGTCATTAAGAAGTCGCGCGCGCGAGCCAATTTCATACGTCCAGACCGTGCTCGGACGAAAAGGTGGCGTATCAATCCCGGCCGCCGAGTTTGAAGTGTAGCGTTCAAATCCACCGGATGCATAGCCGTGAGAAACAGACGCAAAGGTAATAAGATGGATTCGGGCGCGAAGTAGCGGACTCGCCAATCTTTTCCGTCACTTCCCTTTTGAACCGCAAATGCGGTTTCAGAGTAGCCGACTTCTGCGGCGATCCTGGCCATTTCGGCTTCTGGGATCGGCTCGTCAAGCAGCACGACACCTGCTGGGTTGCCTCCTTGCTCATCCTGGCTGAAGGCTGCGATACGTTGAACTTCCATAAGTGGCCTCTCTGTTTTGGATCGTCGCCTAACTTACCTTCTAGAACGTGTAGTGTATCGGAAACATCGAAGGTGATTTTTGGCAATAGCCTTTACGACCACGATCTCGAAAGGCATGTTGCCTTCATGGCGAAGGAACTTGATCGAATCGACCGGGAAGTCATCGCGGCACTTGATATTGATGGACGTGCCAGCCTTGCCGAGATCGGCAAGCGGGTCGGCTTGTCCGGCCCGTCAGTGGGAGAACGCCTCCGACGCTTAAGAGAAGATGGCGTGATCGAGGGCTTTGGCGTCCGGGTCGATCCACATGCTCTGGGCTACACGCTGGAAGCTATTGTGCGTATAAAGCCTCGATCTCGGCAAATGCGCACACAGTTGAGCAGATGATCAGGGATGAGCCGCGCTTCACGGCCTGTGACCGGGTCACGGGCCATGACTGGTTCGTCGCACGGTTGGCACTGCGCAACGTCGCTGAGTTGGACGACCTGCTGCTTCCTTTGCACGAGCGCGCGGATACGCACACGGCCATCGTCAAATCCTCTCTCTTGCGCGGGCGAATGCCGGACCTTGCTCCGCATGGCAAACAAAAGGAACCGTAATGACTTTGGACCCTTCCCCACTTTTCCATCCGCTTTAGCTCCCACGCGGTGCGGTCTTAAAGAACCGCGTCGCGAAAGCAGCCATGTCGGACTCGCTTGGCGATGGACAGGGGAATCCCACGCAGACCCAGATGCGGCTCTACGAGCGATGGGCGGAGGGAGGCATTGGTCTTTCGATTATTGGCGAAGTGCAGGGCGGGTCAGAGCACGCGGAGAAGCCGGGAAGTCTAGTCCTGAACGACGGATCGGACACAGCCGCCCTCAAGGAGCTGACGCGCCGGGCCACCGCAAACCAGGCTCACCTTTGGGCACAGCTCGGCCATGCAGGCGCGATGACGGATACGGCAATAGGGTCACGCAAAGACCCGACTGCTCTGGAGCTTCCCGGCCTCAAGTGCGACGCGCTCTCTGCGGCTGGGATCGCAGCACTGCCAGATACCTTTGCGCGCACGGCACGTATTGCCCGCGATTTGGGCTTCACAGGGGTGGAGGTCCATTCGGCGCATGGGTTTCTACTTAGCCAGTTTCTGTCTCCCCTCTTCAATCGCCGGACAGACGCCTACGGCGGTTCAATACGCAACAGGATGCGCCTTCTCATGGAGGTGGTCGAAGCCGTTCGCGGGGCTGTTGGTCCGAGCTTTGCTGTGAGCGTGAAGCTAAATGCAACAGATCAGCTTGAAGGTGGACTTACGCCACAGGAATCGTTGGAGGTGATCGCGGCTCTAGACGGCACGGACATTGACCTTCTCGACATCAGCGGCGGGGCTTACTTTCCTGGTGCGCAGTCAGCATCCGACGCAGGCGGGAGCGGTGCCTACTTTCTCGACTTCGGCTTGGCCGCGCGGGAACGGACTCGCGTGCCTTTGATGGTGACGGGCGGGTTTAAGACACGTGCCGCAGCGCTTGCCGCACTGTCTGAAGGTGCCGCGGACGTCGTCGGTCTCGCTCGTGCGCTCGTGCTCGACCCGAATTTGCCTAATCATTGGCGGATCGACAACGGTAGCGCCCCAGTCTTTCCACGTTTTTTCGATCCGACCGAGGGGGGCATCACGGCGTGGTATACGATGCGTTTTACCGAATTGGGTGAGGAGAGCGAAGGTGGGCAAGTGAGCCTTCTAGATGCTATGGAAGGGTATAATGCCCGCGATGCGGAACGAGCTGTTCGATGGCGGACGCGGTTCTCGGAAGGCGGCTAGGATGCTGCGCGTGCAAAAAGGGTCCCAGTAACGACAAGTAGACGTCGAAGTCCTAAACGGGAACGGCAAAGACGTCCGCATCTTTCCTGTTCGATCATGTCACAGCCAAGGGGTGCACTGCCGGTCGGACGCCGTTCGTTCATCGGGCCGCAAAGCATCTCGAGGAGCCCGTACTAACCGATGCTGCACTGTGCACGAATGGCGGCTTTGGATTGTTTTTCAGAACTTTAGCCTGTTAAAGGCCATTGGTCCAGCACTTCAACTAGAGAACAGTCCAGCGCGATTACGGATGGCGCGGAACAGTACGTTAGTCAGTAGCTCGGGTTTCTTGGATTATGCTTGAAGATTTTTATGCAGTTTCTCCAAGAGCCGCGATAAATCGAGGATATCAGCCTCCGTGAAGCCGTCGAGTTGTTTTCGCAATCGACTCAGAACGACCACTAGGATGTCGTCATGCAAGTCTCGCCCCTTCTTCGTCAGTTTCCATTGCTTGCGGCGCGGGTCACGGTCCTGGGCGATGCAGGTCACAAGCTTCTTGTCTAGGAGCCTGCTGAGACTGCGGCTGACGGCTGCTTTGTCAATTCCGATTGTCTCGGCCGACAACGCGACACTGGCACCCGGATGGCGCGTGAGCATCACCAGCATGCGCCAATCCATCGCCCCTATGTCAAATTGCTTTGTCAGAGCAGCCGCGCTTTGACGTGTGAACAGATTGGCAGCGAAGGTCAACAGGACGGTGGGTGTGCGTGAAAAACTGAGTGTTTGTGCACCCTCGGCCGTCTCGACGAGAAAGAATTTCTGCCAATGATCATGATCAGCCATGAATGGTTTTCCTTGCAGTTCTCGCTTTTTTGACCTTACGTGTTGTCATATCAACTCATGATTTGAAGGCGCCAGACAGTGCGATCCGCTCCCGCCTACCATATCGATCCACAGGTCTTTTGGTGCGATCCCTATCCTGATCTTGAGGCGCTCAGGCGCGAGATGCCAGTGGCGTTTGTCCCCGAACTCAACGCGACTCTGATCACTCGGCGCGATGACATTTTCGAGGTCGAGAAGAAGATCGAGTACTTTTCTTCCGATCAGCCCGAAGGGCTGATGACAAAGCTTATGGGTCAGAACATGATGCGCAAGGACGGCGCACCCCACCGTGCAGAGCGCAAGGCGACCTTTCCGGCCTTTTCGCCCAGAACCGTGCGCGATGCCTGGAAAGGCCAGTTTCAAACCCTCTCAATGACTGCGCTGCAGGACATCAAACCCCTGGGCGCGGCAGACATGGCGATGGATATCGCGAAGCGCCTGTCGGGCGAGGCACTGGTGGCCATGACCGGGCTCTATTCCATGTCTTGGCAAGAGATGGATCGGGTGAGCCAGGGAATGATCGACGGGTGCGCCAACTATTCCGGCGATCCTGAGGTTGAGGTGCGGTGTCACGATTGTACAGCCTATATCGATCGGCATATCGACGAGATGATGCCCAAGATGCGCAGTGCGCCGGACCACTCTTTATTGTCGGTCCAAATGGAGGCCGGTCTGAACCTTGAGCAAATACGAGCCAATATTAAACTGGCGATCTCCGGTGGTCAGAACGAACCACGAGACGTGATCGCTGGCATCGTCTGGGCGCTTTTGACCCATCCAGAACAGTTGGAGTTAATCAAGGCGGGCAAAGCGACATGGCAACAGGCTTTTGCCGAATACACCCGCTGGATGTCACCTATTGGGATGAGCCCAAGAGAGATGGCGCAGCCTTACGAGTTGCATGGGGTAACGCTGAACAAAGGAGACCGTGTTTTCTTAATGTTTGGCTCCGGCAACCGTGACAGCGCGGTCTTTGATCAGCCTGACACATTCGACATCACCCGGGACTGCTCCGCCTCAATTGCTTTTGGTGCAGGCCCACATTTTTGTGCAGGTGCGGCGGCGTCGCGGTGCCTGATTGCAGACGTCGTGATGCCCGCTCTGTTTGACAACCTGCCCGCGTTGCGTTTGGCGGGCGAGGCTCAGTTCGGCGGTTGGGCCTTCAGGGGGCCGACAACGATGCCTGTTGCGTGGGATGACTAATTTATTGTGGTTCCGCAGCGCCCGTTTGACGAAATAGGTCGTTGCATCCGTGGGACCGTCTTCGGTCCACTGCGTACAAAGCGCCTCGCCCCAATCAGTGTCTAGCTTCAATCGGATTGGACCCCAGTGTGTATGGCTCGCATTCGTTCCGTCGCACAAAAGCGGCGGAGATTTACCGTAAGACCGGGGACCCTACATACACAAGCTTATTGATCGGCCGTGCGGTTCTTGGCAGACGTTCGGTCGCCCCATAGATTGTAATTCTGGCATCAACTACTGAGACCTCAAGAAACAGATGCATAGGAACGAAAAATGGAACTTTACAAGTCCGGCTAGCGCGGGAGCGAGTCTTTCTGAGCCATACAGAGAAGGTCGGAAGCGGGCCCTACATATCGAATAGCAAAACGTCAACGAAAGCGTTTGGATCTTAAAGCTTTGGCCCCAACTGCTCTCCTACCAGAAGCCAACGGTCATCCCTACGGACCAATACTGCGGTGCCTCGTCCTGAGCTTGAAGCTTGCCGACCGTCGATAACGCCTGTCCAATGAAATTCAAAACTGTATGCGGCAGTGTCAGCCGTATCTACCAACTATTTGACATTGATAATCCGATAGTCTTCGACACTTATTGTATTGAAATTGTGTTGGTACGCCGCCCTAATCGCCGCTTTTCCAGCGTGCAAGGAGCCATTCGAAAAGATCACTATGGCGTCGTTGCTGATGAGCGGCTCAACCGAATTCCAATCTTGAGTGCTAAGGGCGAGCTGGTAATCTCTTACAAAGGACTTGGCGGACACAATAGGTTCCAATTCTTGCTTGACTGAGATCGTAGGGTTTTCCCAAGGATCTTGGCGAGGGACTTTTGCAAATTCAGAAAAACGCTGGCCCGTTACGTCAGTGTCTTCGACGAGTTCGTTTTGAACAACACGGCGCATTCAGTCACGGGCCGTCCCTACAACACGGTCCAAAAAGAGATCTGGTAAGACTTGGGAAATAGGGCTATTTCCGTTACGCGCGGGCCAGTCCGACGCGCAAACCCTTAACTTGGCACACGGGTTTTCCATCAATTTGGACTTCACCGTCAGCAACACCCAGTTTCAGGCGACGGTTTACAATTCGTTTGAATTCGATGTGATACGTCAAAAGAGCGCTGCGGGGATGAACCATCCCTACGAGCTTAACCTCTTTTACTCCCATAGCCATTCTCGAACCTTCCCAGCTGCGCCAGCCCAGATTGAACCCGGTGAGTTGCCACAACCCATCCAGCATGAGGCATCCTGGCATGACCAGGTTCCCCGGGAAGTGGCAAGGGAAAAACCAAAGATCAGAGTTCACTTCCAGCTCGGCCTTTATGTGCCCTGCGCCCGAATTTCCACCGTCCGAGCTAACGTCAGTGATACGGTCCATCATAAGCATCGGCGGTGCGGGAAGCTGTGCATTTCCCGGACCAAACAACTCGCCCTTGGCGCATTTCAGCAGGGCGTCTCTATCAAAGAACTTTGGATGGGACTGTTGCATTAATTGCCTTGAGGCAGGGTGATGCGGAGACATGCCATTGAT
>ERZ1740067.1464-NODE-1464-length-16109-cov-6.945123_pt1 | contig 16109 bp, 13 predicted proteins | sample MGYA00581736_ERZ1740067 | MGnify/ENA primary metagenome ERZ1740067 (study PRJEB43018, sample SAMN04849236) | marine metagenome | isolation source: floating plastic debris | place: Pacific Ocean | collected 2008-08-27 | study: EMG produced TPA metagenomics... | reverse complement strand
CAATCAAAACAAAAATAAAACTGGTGGCAAAGACAAAGAGAGCGTTAAATCGCCAGCTCCGTCTAAAATTGCCTGCCAATAATAGCCCAGTGCCTACAATGCTGATGAGCGCATTGAACAACCGGCACAGTGCCCAGGTAAATGGAATCAAATCGCTATTAGCCGCTGCTGCCTCAATCAACCGATCGGCAGCTAGGGTATGGAACGCATCCATAATTCCGGCACACAGTAGCGCAACCCCCAATATAGGTGTTGCCACATCAGGCTTATTCGCAAAGCAAGCAAAAGCAAGTACAACCGTAAAAATAGCCGTGCAAAATGCACTCCACTCCAAGATAGTGTGAGTGTAGCTGCCTTCCAGAGCCTGGTGCATGGCCTCTATCAGCTCGCTTTTAGACAAATTTGCAGCAACCTCACCTGACAAAGCAGACGGTGTTGACCCAAATTCAACGCCGATCAAATTAAGCAAAAATGGTAAAACACAAATTCCGAGCACAGCAGCCGTCAGTGGCAAGGGGAACGTAATCGATCCAATGCCTGAATAAGGTGCTGTGGCACCATTTGGCAACGCTGGGGATAAAAGACCTTGCTGGTTAGCTCGCTGCGTCCACCCAAAAAATAGAGACCTGAGATAAGCTGTTGCTGCTCTGATGAATCTCTTTCTCATCTATAAATGTCCTTATCTGGATGCTTTCAGGTTCCATCCTTCAGGTTTCCCTGTGGCGTTTCGTACCCATCAGATTTACTTGATCTGTCGACTTATGGGGTGCTGCCCTATGTCCAATAGGGCAGCGTCACTACAAACCGACTTCCCTGGCCAACTTCAGACAAGCACGCTATGTTTCCACTGTGCATTTCGACCACAATCTGGTGACAGATTGAAAGACCGATGCCAGTGCCTGTCCCGACCGGTTTTGTGGTGAAAAAAGGATCAAATACTTTGGCGCGAATATCAGCAGGAATTCCCTCACCATTGTCTTCAATTTCGACTGTTAGTGTTTCACCATTACTGTAAGTACGAATAATAATCTCTGGATTGCCTGCATTCATTGCCAGGGTATCAATAGCGTTTGAAAGTAAATGAACAAAGACCTGGTTTAGCTCCCTGGCATAGCACTTAATGTGTTCACAGGTGCTATAGTCTCGCCGTAGAGTAATGTCATGCCTGGTATCTGTCGCTGCAAATCTAGATCGAACTAGCATCACCGCGCTATCAATACCTTCATGAATATCAACAGATTTGAGTTCTGCTTCGTCTAGTCGAGAAAATACTCTCAGCGACTTGACAATCTCTCGAATGCGCTGAGTGCCTTGCGTCATGGATGCCAGCATGGGTGGAATATCTGCTGCCAAGAAGTCTAAATCGATCTCTTCTATCGCATGTTCAATCTCAATAGGCAGCGTCTGATAGGTTGAGCGAAATAGTTGTACCAAGTCCAACAAATCATGAAAAGCATTCTTCGTATGGGTCAAGTTGCCGTGGATAAAATTGACTGGGTTATTGACTTCATGGGCAATGCCAGCAACCGTTTGACCCAGGCTAGACATTTTTTCACCATGCACTAGTTGTGCTTGTGTTTGCTTCAGCTGACTGAGTGTTTTTTCTAGTAGCTGTGCCTGCTCTTTCGCCGCGTGGTGCGATCGCTGTAAATCCTGCTCAAACTGCTTGCGTTGTGTCACATCTCGAAATACAGCAACCGCGCCAGTCACCGACTCAGCCGCTAAGATGGGCCTTGCCGTCACACTGAGCCAGCGGCCAGCAGGGTCAGTGCTCGTCACCCATCGCATTTCTGCCGCATCTACCGATTCCCCTCCAATTGCCCTAGTCAAAGGCAGTGACTCCATCGAGTATGGCGTCACCCCATCGCTTTCAAACAGCTGAGCTGTTTGTAGCCAGTCTCGAAAAGAGCGCGACATTGCTTCACCTTTGAGCAGTCGCTGCGCAGCTGGATTCACAAACAAAGCCTGGCCGTCACGGCCAGCCACAATGACAGCATCGCCCATACTGTCTAGCGTTGTTTGCAGTGTTTGTAGTGCTTCTTGAGCATGCTCTAGCTGTTGGGCATGCTCCTTTAGCTCAACCATGGCACCTTGTAACTGTTGCTCCTGCTCAATTGCAGAGGCCTCATAAAGCTGTAAAAGTTCTTCCAAGGTTGAAACCTGCTCGCGCAGATCGGCAACTTCTTCTTTGAGCTGCGTATTATGCTCTATGCGCTCAGCAGTCTCATCAGCTTCAGCAGTCTCAGAAGCCTCAAAAGAGAGTAATACAGTATCTGACATTTACATCAAAGAACATAACTAAAGTTGAATATGAGGTTGCAAAAAAGATGACATCAGGCTGGTTGTAGCGCTAGGAAGGTAGGCTTTTTCAGCGCTGGCATCATTGCCATTTTGAGACTCAGCGGCAGGGTTTTTAGCAATCTTGCAGCGCTCTCAGCAACCGCCACCTTAGAAAATAAAATGACTGAGAACAAATCACCCGTTGGTAACATGCCCCCAAAGCCAACAACCGACTGAATACCAAATGGTGCGACAAACTCCGACTGTGCGGGAATGTATTCACTTCCTAGTGCTTTTTGGATATAGAAGACATTGCAGGTTTTTCGCTCTAGCTCTATGAGTAAATCGGGGTCTGGTGCAACCACAGAGCTAATGTCTAGATCAAAGCTCCGGATAAGCTGAGCAATCATTGGAATGCTTTCTACGGCTTTCTCGCTGGTAAGCGGAATGGCCTGATGTCCCTTCGACGCCTTGCGATCGCACCAATCAGATAACTCTCCCGCCGTTGCCATCAGCGTCAAACATTTCATCGCCGGGTCAATCGAACTTGGCGTTGCCCCTGGGGAAGCTAACAAATCGCGGGCACTCGCCTGCAAATCTTCAGGCAGCTTGCCGTAGTCATGGGTCTTGAAAAAACGAGCCAGGGCACAGGCTGACTCGCCCGTTTGAGGATCGACTAGCTGCTCGCGCAGGTATTTCACGCACTGAAGTGCAACGGTCTCTAAGCTGTCAGAGTTTTTCCCTAGCATCCTTAGATGAATACCGATTTTAGTCACATCTTGCAGCGTTAGTTGAGTTAGGTCGTACATGGGAGTCTCTCACAGCTTACGAGCACAGCATGCCCGTTATCCTATCGGGGTGAAACCTTACCCCGTAAGCGGCCCTGAGCCAGCGCAAAAGTACCCTCTCGCATCACTAGCGCTGGAAATTGAAGGATTGTCTTCAATTTCCAGTGGAAGCCCACATTGAGGCCGACTTGATACAACCGTCACAAAACAGATACGCAAATCCTCCTATGGTAATCGCAGCGCTCCTACCGCGTTTCTTATGACAGTACTTCTTGATAGCAGTGAGGCGATCGCATGAACGGACTCGGCGGACTCAACAAATCTCCCAACGGCGTGGTACTTGGTATGGTTCAGGCCCAGCTACCAACCGTTGTTACCCCAGACGACCTAGCAGAGCAAACTCAAAACATCGTCGATATGGTGGCTAAAGCTCGCCGCAACATGCCCACCATGGATCTCGTTGTCTTCCCCGAGTACTCACTCCATGGGCTCTCCATGGATACAAACCCAGACATTATGTGCCGCCTTGACGGCCCTGAAGTCGCCGCCTTCCGCCAAGCCTGTATCGATCACAGAATTTGGGGTTGCTTTTCCATCATGGAATACAACCCTGATGGCAACCCATACAACAGCGGCATCATCATTGACGACCAAGGCGAACTCAAGCTTTACTATCGCAAACTGCACCCCTGGGTGCCCGTAGAACCCTGGGAACCAGGCAACATCGGCATTCCCGTCTGTGACGGGCCCAACGGCAGCAAAATTGCTCTTATCATCTGTCACGACGGTATGTTTCCCGAAATGGCCAGAGAATGCGCCTACAAAGGGGCCGACATCATGTTACGTACCGCTGGCTACACCGCCCCCATTCGCCACAGCTGGCAAGTCACCAACCAAACTAACGCCTTCTGCAACCTCATAGTCACCGCCTCCGTGTGCATGTGTGGCACTGATGGCACCTTCGACTCTATGGGTGAAGGCATGATCGTCAACTTTGACGGTGAGCCCCTCGTCATGGGCAGTCATCGTCCCAACGAAATTATCACTGCTGAAGTTCGACCGGATCTCGTTCGGGAGGCTCGCAAACACTGGAGCGTAGAAAACAACATCTACCAGTTCGGCCACCGGGGCTACACCGCTGTTAAGGGCGGTGCCCAAGATTGTCCGTACACTTACATGAAGGACATGGTCGCTGGTAACTATCGCCTCCCTTGGGAGGACGAAGTCATCCACACAGATGGCACCTCCTGTGGCTTTGACCCGCCAGAACGCGAGTACAAAGGCGAAGAAATGCCTTTCATTCCCCCTGAAAAAGCAGTGAACTAATATGCGATTCTAGAGATCAAATGTAGTAGCCATCAAACCCAGATACATTGAAAATGTCCCGCACCGTAAAAGCAGATCCCTATCCCTATCCCTACAATGGTGACTTGCGCCCTGAAAACACGGTGCTGCTGATTATCGATATGCAGACCGACTTCTGTGGGAAAGGTGGCTACGTCGATAAAATGGGCTACGACCTGACGCTGACCCGTGCGCCCATTGAGCCTTTGCAAAAACTGCTCAAGGTGATGAGGGCCCAATGTTTTCACATCATGCATACACGGGAAGGACACCGGCCCGACCTCTCAGATTTGCCAGAAAATAAGCAGTGGCGATCGCGTCAAATCGGAGCCGGAATCGGTGACCCTGGCCCCTGCGGCCGCATCCTCGTACGCGGCGAAGCAGGCTGGGACATCATTCCTGAACTCGCCCCCCTCCCTGGTGAAACAATCATTGATAAACCCGGCAAAGGCGCATTCTTCGCTACCGACCTAGATCTACTGCTGCGCCGCAAAGGCATCCAAAATATTATCCTCACTGGAATCACCACCGACGTTTGCGTCCACACCACCATGCGCGAAGCCAATGACAGAGGCTACGAATGCCTCGTCCTTTCCGACTGCACGGGCGCTACCGACTATGGCAACTATCAGGCCGCGCTCAAAATGCTCACCATGCAAGGCGGCGTTTTCGGCGCGATCGCAACCTCAACCGACCTAATAGAAACGCTCAGCGCTCAAGGGTAGAGATGACCACGACCACCCTCAACCCACCGCCAGTGATCGCACCGCCTCAGCTAGACGTCATCAACATGACCAAACGCTTTGGCACCTTCACCGCCCTCGATAAAGTCTCCCTCACCCTCAAGCCCGGCACCATCCATGCCCTGCTTGGGGAAAACGGTGCGGGCAAAAGCACCCTTGTCAAATGCGTCATGGGCTTTCACCAGCCCACTGCTGGCGAAGTTCGCATTAATCAAACCCCAAGCACTATCAAAAGCCCAAAAGATGCCCATTCCTATGGCATAGGTATGGTGTACCAGCACTTCACCTCCATTCCCGCCATGACAGTTGCGGAAAACTTGGTGCTCTCCCGCTATAGTAACCAGCAGCTGATCAACTGGAAAAAAGAATTTGCAGAACTGCAAGCGTTCATCACGACCTCCCCCTTTCAAATTGATCTAAAAACGCCCGTTGCAGAACTCGCTGCGGGCCAAAAGCAAAAACTCGAAATTCTCAAGCAGCTCTATCTCAAAAGCAAAATTCTCATCTTGGATGAGCCTACCTCGGTCCTCACCCCTACCGAAGCCACAGAAGTGTTGGGACTCCTGCGAGCAGAAGTTGTCAAACAAAATCTCAGTATCCTTCTCATCACCCACAAGTTTCGAGAAGTGCAGGCATTTGCTGATGAAGTCACCATTTTGCGCAAAGGCAAGTTTGCCGGACAAGGCACAGTCAGCGAGCTTTCTATAGAAGCCATGGCTGAAATGATGCTGGGCAAAGCCCGAGACACCCGCGCAGTTGAAAAGACTCAGCGGGAGACGCAAGAGCCCGTTCTCGCTATCGAAAACATTCAGGCAAAAGGAGAGAATGGACTGCTGGCGGTAAAGGGCGTTAGCCTCACCGTCCATGCCGGAGAAATTGTCGGCATTGCAGGGGTCTCAGGCAACGGCCAAAAGCCTTTAGTGGAGGTACTTGCTGGTCAAAGGCTCCCGAGTGAGGGCAGCCTCAAGGTCAATGGCCAGCCTTACAGCGCCACCCGCGAAGAAATGTTTCGCCATCAGGTATATGCTCTGCCCGAAGAACCCCTGCGCAATGCCTGCGTGCCCAACATGAGCGTGGCGGAAAACATGGCCCTACGTACCTTCGATCGCCCACCGCAGGCAAAGTGGAACTGGCTCCTGCTACTCAAGGCTATCCGTAGGAGCGCAAGCGCCCTCATCCAAACCTTCTCAGTCAAAACACCCTCTGCTGAAACACCCGTGAGCCATCTCTCTGGCGGCAACATACAGCGCACCGTCCTCGCCCGAGAACTCTCTTCAGAGACCGTTAAACTCCTAATCGCGGCAAACCCTTGCTTTGGCCTGGACTTTTCGGCGGTAGACTTTATCCATCAGGCCATCGTAGAAGCGCGCAATCGAGGCGTCGCTATTTTGCTGGTGAGTGAAGACCTCGATGAGCTATTGGCTTTGTGCGATCGCATCTTCGTCATCAGCGAAGGCAAACTTGTATACGAGAGCGATACTGCCCATGCCGACCTCACCCTCATCGGCCAGCGAATGGCCGGCCACTGACGCCATCATTCTTACCGACCTCTTTACCCTGGCAAAGCATCCAGAAAAAATTCCCTGGCAGCCCTTCCGTCCCGGCGTAGATATCCACATGCTCTACGGCGATTCTCCAGCAGGAGAGGCGCACCAGCGCACCCAGGGTCCCTCTGCGGCACTCCTCAACTATGCGCCCGGCGCCACTGTTCCCGCCCATCGCCACACTGGCTACGAACACATCGTCGTGCTATCTGGTTCTCAGAGCGATCATCAAGGCCAGCACCTTGCTGGAAGCCTAATCATCAATCCTCCAGGCAGTCGTCATGATATTGTCAGCGAAGACGGCTGCATTGTATTAATAATTTGGGAAAGACCTGTCGCCATGCTCAAGGAGACAACGTAAGGTGCCTCACATCGTCGCTCAGCCCTATGACTACGAACTGCCCAGAAAGCTGAGTCGAATAGCGCTTGTCATTATTGACATGCAAAAGGACTTTCTAGAACCGGGGGGCTTTGGCGAAATTCTTGGAAACGATGTCTCCAAACTACAAAAAATCGTTCCCACCGTTCAGCAGCTACAACAAGCTTTCAGAAACTATGGGCTCAGCATTGTTCAAACGAAAGAAGGCCATCGCCCGGATCTCTACGACTGTCCACCTTCTAAAAAGAAAAGAGGCCAAGCCCAAAAAAAAGACAGTCTTACCATTGGAGATAAAGGTCCCATGGGCCGGATTCTTATCTTAGGAGAACCCGGCAACGAAATTATTGCTCCCTTAGCGCCCTCTGGTAGCGAACTTGTCATTTCTAAGCCAGGAAAAGGTGCTTTTTACAACACCCGGTTACACAAAGTACTGAGAACGCACAAGATCTCTCATCTTATTTTCACAGGTGTTACCACTGAAGTGTGTGTGCAAAGCACCATGCGCGAAGCCAACGATCGAGGCTACGAATGTCTTCTGGTTGAAGATGCGACTGAAAGCTATTTCCCAGAGTTCAAACAAGCCACCCTAGAAATGGTCCGTGCCCAAGGTGGCATCGTCGGCTGGACAGCAACTGCGCAGCAAGTGCTCACCGGATTAGAATCCGCTAGATCGAGCGGAATCATTTCCGATGGCTAAGTAGAGCTCCCAGTGGCTGAGCGGAGTCAAAGTCACTGTGTCGCATAGTCAACCACACAGACCGTCCTGTAAGTCGCGTGGTCACCACAGCCGACGCCAGCCACTGCCCAGTTCGGCGCAAACATATTCGTGCGATGCCCTCTGTCTGGCACACCATCGTCCACAATCAAATTCATCACAACCTGCTCAGCTGACCGTGCACCGTAGGCAATATTTTCACCCATACCAACATTCCGCATACCAAATTGACTCAGCCGCTCCCAAAATGGAGTGCCATCCGAACTCACATGCCCGGTTGCGCCACCCCGCTGATCGCGAGCGTGAGACTTTGCTGCTCTCGATGCAGCGCCGGATTCAGCTAAGGGAACCACTGCTGGCTGACGCTCCAAAAATGCGATCGCCTCTCGTACGGCTGAGCGGCCTTCACGAGTCGTTAGCACACAGTTCTGCCCGCAGCCATGAATGACATAGCCGTCTTCAGTCATGTTGGCCAAATAACGCTCCAAAATGGGGATGTAGCTTTGTGGATTTTGACGGACTCGATTTTGTTCTGCCAAAATTTCCTGCTCTAAATCTGACCAATCAGGTCTGAGCGCAATTTGTGCTTGAGCAGCAGCGCCCAAAGAAAAAGTGACAGACGTCTCTAAAGAAGAACGATTTGCCGCTGGGTCAACAGACCTATTAGAGACTGAAATCTGAGGGGAATTACTGAGAACAACAGCGGCCATGGTGGTCGGTATCAACGCCCCACTAATCTTCTGTAGGCGTTGATACAAATGGGTTTTAAACATCTAAAAAGGTACTGAACTAACTCTCTCACAAGAGTTCCCACAATTTTTTAGAGAAGTATTATTAACTACTCAGTAAAAACCGTTTACTTGCTTATGTTCAGCAAAACTATTTATTGATTTTCGGCGTAAATTTACAGATAAATTTAGAAAAACAAAACAGAATAAGAACAACCATCATTCGCAATTACCTTTAGGCGAATAGCGAATGGAACCAGTAAATGTGAGCAGTAACCACACTACGGGTATCTGATCACCTTGTCTGTAGATTAGAAAACACTCTCGCCAAAAATAAATAGGATGTTTAGGGGGGACATGTTTTGGACGTCATGTTCGACAGCAACCACTGATACCTAACAGCCAGAAAACAAAAAGTCGAGCACTTTAAGGCAGTGGTGTGTTTGTTTTAAGTGACACACAAACAATAAACAAGAAAACCCGTATTCCTTTGTGTATACGGATATACAGCTGCTTTGGCTCACGCGGCTAATCGATCTTTTGATGGAGGTGCATGGATGCCTCGAAGCGTAGTCGAAAATAAAAACTATGCAAAAAACAACAGCCATGCTATGGTCACGGCTGTGTAGTATCGATTGTCACTTAAGTATGGCTATGTCTTGATGATAACAACATCAAAACAACTGATCGTATGCACTTTTTATACCATTGTTCAGACAATGGCTGAACAAATCTTTAAGCTCTAATTTTGTCTTTAATCCTCAGTTTTATCTTTAATCTCTAGTCTTATCCTCTTAAGCTCTCATTTTCTCCTCAAGACCTAAGCTTTAATAAGTCAAGCTCAAGGTATTGTCTGGCTCAATCGTCATGGTGCCACCACACAGTAACAAGTCACGCCAAAGCAGTGAGGAGTAGCCACCTGCAATTTCCACTGTCAAATCGACTGTGCAGCTCTCACCCTCTGCCACTGTAAGTTCGCGGGAGTCGCCTGCAGATAAAGCCCCTCCTAAAACATCCGCGTCCGCTACCTTGAGCGACAGCAGGTCTAGCGTTCCATTGTTGATTACTTTCAGCTGACGGCTGATTCTGGCATAGTTCACCACGCACACGGTGCGAATAGCTGCATGTGGACCACAGCCTGCCCCCGCAGTCGTCCAGTCTGGGTCAAAAAGATTGATTCGATGCCCTCTATCCGCCACGCCATCGTCGACAAGCAGGCTGATCAGGACTTCCTGGGCATCTGTAGAACCGTAGTCAATATTTTCCCCAACACGACTATATTCTACGCCCGCTTGACTCAGTCGCTGGGGTGACCGGTTGCCCGCGGCATCCACATGACCAGTTGCGCCATTCCGCTGTGACTGAGCGTGAGACTTAGCGACGCTGGCGATCACATTAGAATACTCAATCGGGCCAACCGGAGGTTGCGATCGTAAAAAAGAAATCGCCTCTTCCACCGCCGGCTTTCCTTCTTTTGTCACTAGCGTACAGTTCGGCCCACAGCCTCCCGGAATATTCCCGTCTGCATCCATAGAAGCCAAATACGCCTCCAAAATCGGAATGTAGCTTTGCGGATTTTGGCGAATGCGGCTGTGCTCAGCAATTATTTCGCGCTCCACAGCACTCCAGTCTATCGAGGCAGACTGCGCTTGCGCAGGCGCACCTGTCAGCAAAGAGCGAACCATCGTCACTGTAGAAAACGACTTCTGTGCAGGGGGCTGCCCCAATGCTGTGGCCAATACTGTTACCGAAGCCGCCAAAGCAATCCGACGCAAAGGCCAGTTAATTCGAGAGGTTATAGCCTTTAATCGTATGGACTTTAGTAATGTGTTCGTAAGTGTGTTCAACCTAGGCTTCATAAATATGCGTTTGCTATGTCTCATTCGTTGTTGTCATCTTAAATACGCATCAAATTAAGCAAACCCACGATTGGACAGTTATCGTCTACTGGTCGAATTGTCTCGTGTTGTTTTACTTGTTGCCGGATTGTTGAGAAAATGAGAGATGCTGCTTGTATTGCAAAATTCGATGACTACTGATCTGATTTGTCTGTTACTTTTGGCACTCTGGTCTATTCCGCTGAATCATCTTCCGGCGTTGGCTCGTGTGTCTGAAGGAGGGTTGGCTTGGGCAGCGAGTAACCGCGAGGAGACGATTGAGGGCCCGCCTTGGGTAGGACGAGCAGATCGTGCACAGCGAAATCATCACGATAACTTGGCGATGATTGCGGCAGTGATTTTGATTGCACAGGTGACAGGGCAGGCTGATGGGGTGACGGCAATGGCTGCGATCACAGTGCTCGCCTTCAGGGTATTGCACTCGGTGGCTTACATTACGGGGATTGCTGTGGTGCGATCTCTGGCTTACTTCGGTTCTATCGTCGGCCTAGGTGTGGTAGTTTGGCGAATCTTGACATAACAAGATTAAAAACTCCTTTCAACGATCCTCCCTACAGCGATATTCTCTACAGCCAATATTTGTTCTTTTAAGCTTTGATTTAAAGTCTTCTAGTGTCTTGATATCTACTCAGTGCTGACTGTGAGAGTTTACGGTTGTCAAACCTCTAAAAAGATCAGGTTTTCTTGAGTTATCTCTTTAGGAGACTCTTTATCAAGTAGAGCAAGCGTACGGATGCATATCGCAAAGCGAGACTGTGTTTTGGTCTTGCCACGCCTCTAGCGTTACGTGCGCTTGCGCGCCACTTAGCCCTCAAGGAATCAACGGTTTTAGAGATTGTGCCAACGCTACAGATGATTGCAAGAGAGCTAGAAGCGATAGTCCATGCTGAAGTAAATAAAAATATCTTGTGGACTGTCACCTGATTCGTTGAGTTTTACCAGTGGCAGAGCCACATCGAAGCGAGCCTGTAAGTCTTCTACCACGTTGGCGATGAGGCCGACACCTGTGCCTAGCAGAAATCGCTGATCGCTAGTTTCGTCGCCTTGGTTCCATATCATGGCGGTATCTATGTAGGGCGCTAGTTGTAAGGCGGGTGAGCCATCTTCGTTGCGCTGGACGGTCACTCTGTCTTCCACGGATGCTCGGAAACCGTTGTCGCCGAAGCGGGCGTTTTGGCTGTAGCCTCGGACGGAGCTAGGGCCACCGATGATGAACTGGTCTGCACCGAGGAGACTTTCGGAGGCGAGTTGGAGACTCCCTTGGATGAGGAGTAGGTTATCTGGGTTGATGACTTGAGCTCTTTGCACTTGGCCTAGCCAGCTGAAGAATTCTCCATCTGCTAAGCCGTCGTCTCGGGTGGTTGCGTCGAAGAGGCCGGTGCCAAGGTTGAATTGCGATCGCAGTCCCCAAGCCCCAGACTGATCTCGACGCAAGTAGTCTTGCCCAAACTGAAATACGCTGGTGCGGGTGGAATCGATGACGACATCGCTGATTAGCGTTTCGCCTGAGCGCTGCCGGAAGCCCAGCGAAAGCGCGAGTTCTTCATTTGGCTGGCGAATGATGGGCTGGCGATAGGTGAGTTCATAGGTGTCTGAGGAGCCAGAAACATCTAGGGTGGAGGCGATTTCTGGATCTGTAATCTCAAACGAGCTGGGTAAGTAGCGCATTTGCAAAGTACCGTTCATTGCATTGAGCGGCACTTTGTAGGTGATGCCGTAGGTATTTGATCCGCCAGTGGTGGTGCGATATGCAGACAGTGATAGCTGATCGCCTAGTCCTAGGGCGTTGTTGTAGTTTGCTTCGATACCCATGCGGGCGACGCCGACACTGGGGGGAGAATTGGTGTCAAAAACAGCTCTGCCTGAAAATGCAGGGGGCTCTGATACGCGGACAATGAGCTGGCTTTGGCCTTCGCCTGTGCCTGCTCGCAGGCTGGCTTCGATGCGGTCGATCAGGGGATCGGCTCGTAGCAGCTGGAGCTGAGATTCTAGGTTGATCTGGTTGAGCGGGGTTCGATTGGCGAGGTTGATGCGATCGCGCACATAGTTTGCCAGCCGCTCGGTGCCTTCTACCTGAATATTTTCTAGCGAGCCTTCTACGACTCTCACTTGCACGATCCCATCAACAATCGTTTGCTCACTGAGAATCGCCCGAGACGTAATGTAGCCAGATTCTAAGTAGAGTTGCGTAACATCATCTGCAATCTGTCGCAGTTCGCGCAGTCCTAAGTTGCGCCCTTCGTAATTGCTAAAGATTGGGTCGAACTCAGCGTCCCCAAAGACACTACTGCCGATGACCTGCACTTCATTGACCAAAACTTCTCCGTTACTGGGTGTGGCCGGTGTTGGCGTTGGTGCAGGTTCATTCTCTGGCAGTACGGGTGCAGGTTCTGGTAGAGGCGTAATGTCATCTGCTGGTTCAGTGAGTTCCCCTGCGGGTGCATTTTGACTCAGGTATTGATTAGGCGTCTGGCTTAGCTGTTGTTCGAGTTGTTCTGCTGTGCTAACTCGACTGGTGAATTTGGGCGCAGGGAGTGCCACCATTGCGTTAGGGAAACGCTCTGCGACTGTATGCTGGTGTACTGCTGCGTTTGTTGGTGCAACGACACTTGATGCGAGAGATGCTTGTTGTAAAGTGCGAGCGTTTGCTGAAGCCTCTGTTGGTTTAGAGTTTATCAGTAGCGCTTCTGAGGTGATGAGGTCAGTGGCGATGCTTTGCTGAATTCCCAACAATGTGCTGCCGCTAACAATCCCCAGCACTACAATACTTTTCGCTAGCTGTTCAAATCTGATTTGCATTGCTACTTAGCTGTAAAGAGGTCTTCTTTTGGCGGCTTTGGAGGCATGGTGAGACCATATACCGATGATGCGATTTCAAGATACCCAGTTTTGTTGATAAGACGATCAAGCCTCCGCCAAATTGCTGATAGCGTTTCTCCTATCGACGGATTCAATTTCTTACCTAAGAGATAAGCTTTGATACTGTTTTCAGCCTAAACGCCTTCTGAAACACCAGGTCAAGCGACTCGCGTTTCCCGTTCGCTTTGCGTCGCCTTCGGCGTTGTGTATCCGAGAGACGCCATTGTCTCATTCGGAAATTCTATGCAATTAGCTACATGCGGATGGCTACATGCGAAGACTACGCCCAGCTACCGGGTTCAGTGTGTTGCTAAGCGCCCATGCCTGGAATAAAGCTAGTGCTGATCCGTTTGATGACACGATTGGCTATATCGGCGTAGCTGATTTCTCCAGCTAGTATTTGCCCCAATCGCTTTGTCGCGGTGGGACGTTTTATGCCGACGCGATAGCCGATTTTGGGCACTCGAAAGTAGACCTGAGCAATGCGCTGGGCCCACTGCATGTCGCTTCCCCAATTGTCATAAATGGTTTGTGTGTAGCTTTCCAGTGCGTTTATTTCTCCACTGAGCGCTTTGTTCAGAGCTTTGGCGGCTTCCATCCCGCTGTACATAGCAGGGCGAATGCCTTCTGCTGTAAGTGGATCGACGATAGCAGCAGCTTCGCCAACGAGCAGTGCTTGCTGCGTATGGAGCGGGTGATTGCCGTCCCACAGCTTGAGTGGATGGGTGTGAAAAGTGCCCTGGGCCATTTTGACATTAAAGTCTGAAACGTATTGGCTGAGCAGCTTTTCGGGCGCTTTGACTGAGTTGCCAATGAAGCTGCTGACACCGAATGAGTAGGCCTGGTGTTTAGGAAAGCTCCATAGACAGCCGTTTTTGGCCATGCCAAATTCAAAGTTAAATGCACCTGCTTGAATCGGTGCTGAAGTGGCAACTTCAAATGCAGCCGCTTCGCGGAGTTTGTGTGATCGAAACCCTAGCCAGTCTGCCATAGGGCCTTTTGCACCATCAGCAGCGATGAGGTAACGAGCTGTGAGTGTGACGGGGCCTGATTCGGTTTGAGCTTGGACTTGCCAGAAGGGTTCGGCGGCGTCTCGCTTGAGAGTGATGGCGCTAACAGCTGTTTTATCTTTTACTTGAGCACCAACGTCGCTGGCCTTCTCGATCAAGAACTGATCAAAGACGTCTCGCTTTACGCTCCAGATAGCTTCTGTTGCTAATTCAGCCTCGACCGCATCGCCAAGTTTCCAGGTGTAGCGTACTCGCTTAATTTTGCTATCGATAGCAGGGGAAAAGTCGAAGTCAAACCAGTCGGCGACGCTGGGAGAGACTGCGCCTGTGCAGGGTTTATATCTGGGTAGGGCTGCTTTTTCGAGCAGCAAGACTGATCGGCCTGCTTTGGCTAAGTGGTAGGCGGCTGAACTACCGCCCGGACCGCCACCGACAACAATGCAGTCGAATAAAAAAGATGTGTTCACCAGGGGCCTCAATCAAACTGTCTGAATCGCTTTCTCTTTTTCGGCGAGTGCTTTGTCGATTTGTTTGATGTATTTATCGGTGAGCTTTTGTACGTCGTCTTGCATATCTCGCGATTCGTCTTCGGAGATATCGCCATCTTTCTCTTGCTTTTTGGCTAAGTCAATGCCGTCGCGGCGAACATTGCGAACAGAGATGCGGCCTTCCTCAGCGTATTTGCCAGCAACTTTGGCAAATTCTTGACGGCGTTCGGTGGTGAGTGGTGGGATGTTGAGCCGGATGAGCGCACCGTCGCTATTGGGTACTAGGCCTACATCGCTCATTGAAATGGCTTTCTCAATCAGCGATACAGAGCTGGGGTCAAAAGCTTGGACCATCAGCGTGCTGGCATCGGGTGTGGTGATGTTTGCCAGTGACTTGAGACTGGTGGGACTGCCGTAGTAGTCCACCATGATCCGATCAAGTAAGGAGGCACTGGCTCGTCCCGTACGAATGGTGTTGAACGACCGCTTGGTCGATTCAACCGCCTTTTTCATTGCGTCTTCTACTTCACCCAAATCAGCTAACTTCACAGGACTCTCCCACAATTGTTCCAATAGGTTCACCCATCATGGCGCGGTTGATATTGCCTCGTACGGAGAGGTTAAACACCATGATTGGAATGTTGTTATCTTTACACAGTGCAATGGCTGTGCCATCCATGACCTTAAGATCTTCGGTCAAAACGTGGCTATAGGTCAATGACTTATAGCGTTTTGCGTTTGGATTGGTGGCCGGATCGCTGTCGTATACACCGTCTACCTTGGTTGCTTTGAAGAGGACTTCGGCGCTGATTTCAGCAGCCCGTAAGGCGGCGGCGGTGTCGGTGGTAAAGAACGGATTGCCGGAGCCACCGCCAAAGATGACGACCCTGCCTTTTTCGAGATGGCGGATGGCTCGGCGGCGGATGTAGGGTTCGGCAAGTTCTTGCATGGAGATGGCCGTTTGTACGCGAGTGGGTACATCGGCACGCTCTAGGGCGTCTTGTAGGGTCATGGCGTTCATGACGGTGGCAATCATGCCGATGTAGTCGGCGGTCGCTCTGTCCATGCCAGCGGAAGCGCCTTTGACGCCTCGAAAGATATTGCCGCCGCCGACGACGATGGCGAGCTGGACGCCTTGCTTTAGCACTTGGGCAATTTCCTGGGCGATCGCATCTACAATTGCCGGGTCAATGCCGTATGCCAAAGACCCCATCAGGGCTTCGCCGCTTAGTTTTAACAGTACTCGCTTATAGGGTTTACCCATGCGTGCTCTATAGTTGAGTGGAGTAATTTCTACATCAAGATAGCAGCGAAAGTGTTTGGGCGATACCCT
>ERZ1740067.1462-NODE-1462-length-16129-cov-5.324437_pt1 | contig 16129 bp, 16 predicted proteins | sample MGYA00581736_ERZ1740067 | MGnify/ENA primary metagenome ERZ1740067 (study PRJEB43018, sample SAMN04849236) | marine metagenome | isolation source: floating plastic debris | place: Pacific Ocean | collected 2008-08-27 | study: EMG produced TPA metagenomics... | reverse complement strand
AAGAAATTGTCAAGCTCGGCGACTTCTGGCCCGATTTCAGAGAGTGGGCCAGCTTGCACAATCTGCACCGCCCCCACAATGCTTCCGCCGAGGCGCGCCACAATCAAATGCCGCGTTGGAGAGAGGGCGACGCCGCTCCAAAACGCGCGCAGCTTGTCGTGCGAAGGCGAGCCACGCCAGCTGGAATTGCTACCATCTTCAATGGTGGCCTCAGTCGCCTGAACGAGCGCATCGAGATCATCATCCGATAAGCGCGTGATGTGGTCGACCGAAATATCCGGTCGCAGCTGTGTCGGGTTTGGGCTGATCATGGTGTCCAGATAAGAAAGTTTCTCAATAGTCGCAACCCCACATTTTGAGACTTTTCTGGGTGAAACTGCGTGCCAAAGCAGGTTTCGCTTTGAACACAGGCTGTAACAGCCCCGCCGTACTCCGTTTGTGCTGCTATTGCGCCCGTCTCGCCAGTCATGTGATAGCTGTGGACGAAATACACATGATCGCCAGTCGAAATCCCATCAAGCACAGGGTGCGGCGCGGCAATGGACAGTGCATTCCAGCCCATATGGGGGATTTTGAGAGCTGGGTTATCGGGCGCAAGAGCCGTGACCCTGGCATCAATCCAGCCCAGGCCAGCATGCGTGCCATGTTCTTCGCCGGTCGCTGCCATGAGCTGCATACCCACGCAAATCCCTAAAAAAGGCGCGGCTTCTTGCCGGACACGTGCATTGAGCGCCTCGACCATGCCGTCAATGGCGGCGAGGCTATCCATACAGTCGCCAAAGGCACCAACGCCCGGCAGCACAATTCTGTCTGCCTCATAGACAGCGGTGGGGTCGTCGGTTTGCACCAAGTCAATGGCCACCTCGCCCTCCCGCGCGGCCCGTTCGATGGCCTTGGCAGCGGAGTGGAGGTTGCCTGACCCATAATCAATCAGCGCAACGGTTTGCATGATCAGTCATTCTTTCTAACAAAACCGCAGTCCGGAACTTGATTCAGGACCTGGTTCCACACAGGGTCTCAGGCCGTGGAACCAGACCCCGGATCTAGTCCGGGGACGTGGGAAAAGGTGAACGTTTAGGAACCATCAGCACCCCCGAGCGAGCCCTTCGTTGACGGGATGCTATCCGCGCTGCGCGGGTCCAGCGCCATGGCCATTTTCAGCGCCCTTGCCAGGCCCTTAAAGCAGCTTTCGATCCGGTGGTGATTGTTCGTGCAGTAAAGCGTTTCCACGTGCAGCGTGATGCCCGCCGCTTGCGCAAAGGCCTGGAAAAACTCCTTAAAGAGCTCCGTGTCAAAATCGCCCAGCTTGTTTTGCGTGAACTCCACCTTCCACACCAGATAGGGCCGGCCAGAGATATCCAGGCTGACCCGGCTTAGGGTTTCGTCCATGGGAATATAGGCATGGCCGTAGCGGGTGATGCCGCGCCGGTCGCCCAGCGCTTTGGCAATCGCCTCGCCCACCACATAGCCGGTATCTTCCACCGTGTGGTGATAATCGATGTGTAGATCGCCCTTGGCTTTCAGCGTCAAGTCGATAAGGCTGTGGCGCGACAGAAGTTGAAGCATATGGTCTAAATAGCCGATGCCCGTTTCAATGTCATAGGCGCCCATCCCGTCCACTTTCACGGTGGCGGATATCTGGGTTTCCTTAGTGTTGCGCTCGACGCTGGCTGTGCGCACGCTTCTTGGCCTTTCAAAGGGATATATCAATCCATATAGCGCGCCATAACAAAGAGTTTATCCGCACGCTAGTGGACAATCGCGCACGCACACGCGCCGCTGTTACGATCGTAGCACCAACGTGCTTGTCTCATTGCAACGCTGCGTTGTATGTGTGAGGTGGCAAAAGGGATGCAGGATCGCTGGGTATGCTTGACGCAATCGTAAGGTCTTTGGGCACAGATTTACCAGCATGGATTGCTGCCATTTCTGCTGCTTTTGGGGTGTTTTTTGGTTTAAAGCAGTTGCGGTTGTCGGCCGAGGCCCAAGGCCAGCAGGCCGATGCGCATCAGGATCAAGTCAATATCGCGCGCGCCCATCTGCTGCTTGAGGTGGACCGTGACTTTGAAAGCCAGTTTATGGCCGAATCCAGAATTGCGATCCGGTCTCTGCGCAACGCGTGTGTGGAAAGAGCCAATAGCGAAAATGATTCGCTGACAGATGCGCAACTGTCTGAAAGAGAGCGGCTGCTATTTTCCGAACAGATTAATCGGCTTTATCAGAACTATAAAAAATTGGACGATGACGATGCTTCAACAGGAGAGGAACCGTTGGAGCCATATGAGCGCGATGACCCACTCGGAGATCGCTACGCCACATTTATGCGCCTGCCCTATTGGATGGAGACAGTCGGGCATCTTACTCAGCGGGGCCTTTTAAGCAAAGACGATGTTCTGGAGCTCTACGATGCTTTGCTTATTGGAGTGTTGGGATGTTTTCAAAACCACATTGCCTATAGGCAGGAAGAGCCGCCGCTTAAAAATGGGGAGTTTTTGAAATATGCTCTGTGGCTTAAAGAGGAGGCCGTCGCTCGCTTAGACAGTCGTAACGCTGTCGCGGTCGATGTAGAGCGGGAGAAAGAAGCAGAAAGGGCTGATGGACCCTATGCGTAGGGGGGCTAAATGCCTTCTTTGTTAAAACGCATTGTTAAATACCTCATTCACATCGTTGTAAGTGGGCAATGGCTATATACCCATGATACTGCCTTTGCTAGCCAGTTTGCAAATCCATCCTGCATTTTCAACCGACGTGCCACTAATATAACACTCTGATCCTTTATAGAAGACTAAGCTAAGCCTACTGTTCTGTATATAGGAACAATTATGATAAATTCAATACTATAGTATCAAATTTAGAAGAAATCAGTGTAGGATTTGACTGGCCTCGGCCTTTTGTGATCGCAGCTCCTGGGCTAGACAGCAGAGCGTTATGAGCGGATTATTAGCTTTATTAGACGACGTTGCCGCTATCGCGAAGCTTGCCGCCGCGCAGCTGGATGATGTGGCGGCGCAAGCGGCTAAAGCTGGTAGTAAAGCCGCTGGCGTGGTGATTGATGACGCCGCTGTCACGCCGAAATATGTCGTCGGCCTGCCTGCCGCGCGCGAATTGCCCATCGTTTATTCCATCGCCAGAGGCAGCCTGATCAATAAGCTGGTGATCCTGCTGCCCATTTGCCTGCTCTTGGAGGCTTTTGCGCCGTGGCTGCTCACGCCGCTGTTAATGCTTGGTGGCGGCTATCTGTGTTTTGAAGGCGCGGAAAAGCTGCTCCACGCCTTGATGCCCACGCATGTTGAGTACGCAAGCGCTGACCCGGCGGCGGCGGCACTGGGGGCGGCGCATTTGGAGAAAACCAAAGTAAAAGGCGCCATTAAAACGGATTTCATCTTGTCGGCAGAAATCATGGCGATTTCCTTGGCTGCCATTGAGACCGATGTCATCTGGAAAGAAGCGCTCATTCTAGCGGCTGTAGGCATTCTCATCACAGTGGCCGTCTACGGCGTTGTCGCGATCATCGTGAAGGCAGACGACTGGGGTCTTGTGATGGTGCAAAAGGGCCGCCTGGCGCTCACCCGCGCGCTGGGCCAGGGGTTGGTGCGCTTCGTGCCCCATCTTCTTACAGGGCTGTCGATTGTTGGCACCGCTGCCATGCTGTGGGTTGGCGGCAACATCATTGTTCATGGCCTGCATGAACTCGGCGCCCACCTGCCTGAGGCGGTGATCAAGGGCGCAGCGGCCTCTGTGTCAAAGGGCGTTGGCGCGGCTGAAGGCTTTGTGGAATGGCTCGTCGTCGCCAGTCTCGATGCCGTCGTCGGTATTGTCATCGGCGGTGTGATTGTGGCTATCTTGCATATGTTTCATCGGCCTGAGTACGCTTAGGCGCTTATATACTCTCGGGGCGACGATACTTGGCATCAGAACACTCAGGGCAATCACAGCGCTTTCCTTTGGTTCTTGCAGACAATCAGCTGCTGCGCTTCATCACCTTCTTCCTTCTTTATGCCTGCCAGGGCGTGCCTATTGGGCTAACGCTCATCGCAGTGCCTGCCTGGATGGCCGCGGAAGGCCAAAGCGCTGGGGTTATCGCTTCGGTGACCAGCACAGCGCTGCTCCCTTGGGGCATCAAGATGTTCAACGGGCTCATCATGGAGCGCTATGCGTTCTTGCCCATGGGGCGTCGGCGGGCTTGGCTGGTCGGCGCGCAATGCGTGATTTGTTTGGCACTGACCGCGGTCATCGTGCTGAAGCCAGGTATTGAGGACCGGGCCCTTCTCATCGTGCTTCTATTTTCTATGAACTTGGCTGCGACCTTCCAAGATTCGGCCATTGATGGGATCGCTGTGGATGTCACGCCTGCCGCTGAGCATGGCCGCATCAACAGTTTCATGGCCGCGGGCCAAGGCCTCGGCATGGCGGGTAGCGGCGCGCTTGCGGGCTATTTGGTTGGTCCATATGGCCTTCAGGGGGCTGCCTTGCCGCTGCTGCTCTTTGTGGCCCTCATTTTGTTTGCTGTGACGCTGGTGCTAGAGCGCGCTGGCGAGCGGCGTTTGCCTTGGAGCACCGGCGCGCCCGCGATCCACGCTGCTGGCACAGCGCCGCAAGCGTGGCTGGTACTGTTAAAACGCGTGTTCCAGGCCTTGGCGCGTTTTGAAGTGCTGGTGTTTCTGCCATCTTTCGCGTGCTATGGTATCTTCGCTGCCATCGGAGACATCGCAACGCCGGTCTTCGCAGCGCAAAAGCTGGGCTGGTCAACCGAAGAGACGGCCAGCTTGATTTCCAGCGCAGGCTTTGCTGCTGGTCTCTCGGGTCTGTTTTTCATTGGCTTCATCGCTGATCGTGTCGGCATTTTGCGGGTTGGTATGACAAGCTTTCTGGGTCTGTGTGTGATTGCAGTCGTATTCGCCAATGCGCTGCCGGACGGCGTCCAGGCAATGCTGTTTCCTGCCTTTGTGTTTGCCGTTGATATCGCCGCACAAGCCATCTTTATCGCCGCCACTGCGCTGGCAATGCGAGTGTGCAGGGCCGAGATCGCTGCCAGCCAATTTGCGTTGATGGTGGCTGTGCCGAACCTGGTGCGCGTGGCCATGCAAAATTTTGTGCAGCCACTTCTGGATGCCGGCGGGTTTGCCCTGGCATGGAGTGTTACAGGCGCTGCTGGTGCCATCGGCGCGGTCCTTTACTTCACCGCCTATCAGGCCATCACCAGAGCATCCGCAGCGCAACCAGCGCAGTAGTCAATGCCTTGCTGCGTCCGCAGCATCGCCTTAAAGCGACGCGATGCTCTCTATCTGGCTTTTCATAGCAGGCTTCATCACCTGGACGATTTCCACGCTGTCGGGCGGCGGCGGGGCCATGACCCTTGTGCCCATCTTGTCCTTTCTTTTGGGCACCCAAGCGGCAGCGCCGGTGGTGACGGTTGGCATGGTCGTCGGCAGTCTTGGCCGCCTCGCTATCTTCCGAAAGAGCATTGAATGGCGCATCGTCGTCTGGGCTTTGCCTGCGGCCATCGCCGGGGCCGCGTTGGGGGGCTTTCTCTTTTCCATCCTCCCCGTTGATTGGCTGCAATTGGCGCTTGGGCTGTTCTTGTTATCAACAGTCGCCCAGGAGTATTTTGGCCGTTCCAAAGCTCATTTTGACGTGCCGCCGTGGATATTTGCCCCAGTCTATTTTCTGGTGGCCGGGCTCAGCGCGGTCATGGGCGCCGTTGGCCCGGTCATGAATGTGCTGTTTTTAAACGCCGGGATTTTAAAGGAGCGCATGGTCGCCACCAAAACAGCCATTTCCCTGCCCATGCAATTCACCAAGCTCATCAGCTATTTCGCCTTTGGTGTTTTGGCGCCGGAGTATATTGCGGCTGGCATTGTGGTTGGTCTGGGCGCAAGCCTATCCAACCAGCTGTCCAAACGCATCTTGGCCGGCCTGTCAGACCAGCGATTTCGCTATATTACTGTCGCCTTCATGGTGCTTGCGGGCGTGGCTATGCTGTGGCGGCAGCGCGCGCTTCTCTTCTAAAAACGCGGCGCGCCGACGCCCTTTCAGTTGCTTTAAGGCTTGGCGGCTGGGGGTCTGTTTCAGCGGCGTCCATGTGCCGTCGCCCGTTTGAATGTCCTGCAGAATGAAGCTGTCGCGTTTGGCGTTATGGACACACATGGAAATGGGCCCGTCGCGCGTCATGGTCATGAAGATGCAGGTTTCGCAGCGGGCTTTGTCGAGATGCGCTTCATCCATGAAGTTGTGGATGTAGAAAGTGAGTTTGTGGAGCCGCCCGCCGCTTTTGAGGAGGCCCCATTTCAAGGTCCAGAGCTTGCGCAGAAAATAAGCCAACGCGCGTCCGGCGAGAGGCAGGTTGCCCAGAAGCAACTTAGTCCCGGCCCAAACGGATTTGGCGATGCTGTAGCGGTCAAAGCGCTGCTGTGCGCCGGCGGCGAACAAGGCAGCAAACAATGCCACATCATCAAAAATGGGGGTGGTGACGCCGCCGCTGGAGAGGAGACCGGCATAGCGGTTGCAGTCGGGATGGCCGACAATCGGGCTGTCAAAGCCAAGGCGATGGCCAGCGCCGCGAGAGATGGCGCGCATGACGGATTGCTGCGTTATGATATCTGGCCGGGCGCGCAGTACGCCCCGTCCCGTGTCCGCCTGCATTTGAAAGCTGGCCAGATGCACTTTGTCGGCCCGCGCTGCAAAGAACTGGGCAAGCATCGGCACGTCGGCAAAGTTGCCGTCAAAAACAGTCGTGTTGAACAAGATGTGCAGCTCCAGCCCGTCTGCCCGGGCAATATACTCTTCGCGAAGGGCGTTGAGCGCTGTTTCACTTTCATAGCCCTTGCGCTCCTGGGTCATATCCACATGGAAGGCGACGTCTTTTAGCCCAGCGGCTTTGAGCCGCTTGAGCAGGGGCCGGGTGGCGCGAATGCCGTTGGTGAAGAGGGCCGGGCGCATCTGCTTTGCCGCCACGCGGGCCACGATGCGCGCCAACTCATCCAGGTTGCGCAGGGTCGGGTCCCCGCCGGTCACTTGCACATTGGTGCCAGGCCCATAATGGGCATGGAAGGCGTCAATTCGGCGGAACCCCTCTTCCAGCGGCAAGTCCTGTACGGCTTCAGACTGGTCAGACAGATAGCACAGCGTGCAATCCAAATTGCAGCGCTGGGTGATTTCCAGCGCCACGCAGCCGATGGCCCAATGGACGCCAGCCGTTTGGCCGGGGACCAGCAGGTCATGCCCGTCGAGCGCGGTTTTCAGAGGTCTGGCAAAATCTCCATCAGGTGGCGGGGCGGGGACTGGCCAATGCGCAATCTCGGTTTTCGTCAAATAAGAGGGCGGCATTAATATCGGTCGCTTCCAAGCCATTCAGTCTTGACCCTTAGCTTACGCGCATCGCCGCTGCCACGCCCAGCGTGCTGACTTCACATCTGTGTGAGAACATGTGGGCGCGGGTGAACGGCTCTGTGAACAGCTGTGTTTGGCTTTCTTTTTGGGCCGGCGCTATCTCCTTCCCATCGAAACCAAACAGCAATGAAACAGAGGACATCATGGCAATTGTTCGCGAAATCGCACTCTCCACCGTTATCTCCATCATCTTATCCTGCTTTGCCCTGCCGGGCATGGCCAATGCAGAACAGGTGACCAACCCCACGCACCAAATTGTGATGGAAAAAAGCAAATTCATCCGCAAATCTAAGTCCATCCGCGGTGACATCACCGTCGAGGAGCGCGATGGCCAGCAAGTCATCGTCTTCTCAGAAGACTTCAAAGCCAAATCCGGCCCAGACCTGAAAGTCTTCCTCTCACCGCATGGCGTGTCTAGCGCTTCCGGCAAAAACGCTCTCTCTGGCGCGGTCCGTCTGGGAGAACTAAAGCGCACCAAAGGCGGCCAAGAATATCTCATCCCACAGGGCGTTGACCTTGCCGGATACGACAGTGTGCTGGTTCACTGTGAAGCCTATTCCGTGCTTTGGGGCGCTGCTGCCATCTAGGCCTCGCCCTCATTCGGCACACTGCCTCGAACCCAACATAGACGGGGCCGCTGGACAAAGCGTCAGCGGCCCCGTTTCTTTTTCAGGCCTTTAAGTCTGGTGCCGCACGCCTCCGCAATATTGCTGCGCCAGTGTGGCCATCCATGTCGCAAAGCCATCATAAATTGCCATCGTCCGGTCATCGAGCTGGCGCAGTTTTGGGAGGAGCTCCAGAGGCGCTGGGCTCGGGAGAACGAAATGTGGGTTTGCCTCCCAAAAGACAATCTCGCCATCCCGGCCGACAGAATAGTCAAGCGCAGCTATTTCAAGCCCCAATGCCCGCACAGCCCCCTTCATAAGGTCTGGCGCTTCGGGCGGGGCATGGAAATAGTCTAGGTCAGCTTGTAGGATCGAATCGAATGCAGCACGCCCGATACCCAGATGATAAAGCAGGCGCGTTGAGGTCTTTGCATGCGGCGTAAACAGTGATGTTCTGCGCCGGATAATCCTGGCATCAGAGAAATACACATAAGAGTTCATGACGATGTCACCGAACACCATGCTGCGCTTTTTGTGGTAATAATGGCCATAGGGGCCAGCATCACTGCCTGCATGCTTGATATCGAAATATTCTAAGGCAACAGCTGGGAACTCAACCTTGTCAGCATAGCTCAAGAGCGCTGCTTCATTCTGACAAACATAGGTGCGATCCTTCCCATGGCCCAGGTCTGGCCTTAGGATACAAGGATAAGGCAGGTCTTTTAACACACCGTCCAAAGCCGCCCGGCTGGGAATAGCAATTGACTTGGCAGAGCGAATACCGTGCGCTTGCCAGATCTCACTTTGGGTGCTTTTTTGCGTGTTATTCAAAGCATCTGGATGCTGCAGAATCGGCACGCCAGCCTGCTCGCAAGCGTCTGCGATTTCGATGGCATCTGCATAGATATCGGGAAACAGAGCCTTGGGCGGATCGGCGAGGCGAAACAGCACGACCCCATAGGCTGTCAGATCCGCAACAGGTGTTCCGGTATAGTGAATATCAATGAGCGCCCCGATCTCGGGCCGGACTTTTCTGGTGTGCGCCACCATCTGTTCACTGACTTCCGTTGGCCGATTGATCGTCCGGCCTTCCGTTACAATGAGAATACGTTTTTGCGTTTTTGCCATCCCGCCCACTCGCTACTGAGCTCATCCCCGCCGCAGCTTGCCTAAAGTCAAAATAGCCGCGCCGCCATCTATATCTGCCGAAAAAAGGCATCTTTTCCATTATTATCCATACCCTTAGCAATGCCTGGTCTTTGAAGTTGTCTTGCAACTCATGAACCCCACCCCATATCGAGACCTCGGTTTTGGGTGGTGCAAACCAGCGCTGTTCCCACAAATTTGATCAACCAGCGATGTAAGGTTTATGGCATCACAGATGGACAGTTGGCACGGCACGACCATTCTCTCCGTGCGCAAAGGCGGCACAGTCGTCATGGCAGGCGATGGGCAGGTCAGCCTTGGCCAAACGGTTATCAAAGGCAACGCGCGCAAGGTGCGCTCCATTCATAAAGGCCAAGTTTTGGCTGGCTTTGCAGGTGCGACGGCGGATGCCTTTACGCTGCTGGAGCGGCTCGAAGACAAGCTAGAGCGCTTTCCTGGCCAACTGATGCGCGCCTCAGTCGAATTGGCGAAGGACTGGCGGACAGACCGCTATCTACGCCGCCTGGAAGCCATGATGGCTGTGGCCGATAAAGAGGTTTCGCTTGTCCTTACAGGCAATGGCGATGTGCTAGAGCCGCCGGATGGTCTTATCGGCATTGGCTCTGGCGGCAATTATGCGCTGTCGGCTGCCCGCGCCCTAGTCGATACGGATATGGATGCGGAAGCCATCGCCCGCAAATCCATGCAAGTGGCCGCAGATATCTGCGTCTACACCAATGAAAGCGTCATTTTAGAAAAGCTGGACGTTTAAATGAAAAACTTTACCCCCCGCGCCATCGTCGCGGAACTGGACCGTTATATCGTCGGCCAAGCCGATGCCAAACGTGCTGTCGCCATCGCCTTGCGCAACCGTTGGCGCCGCCAACAGCTGGGTGATGATCTTAAGAACGAGGTGTTGCCCAAAAACATTTTGATGATCGGCCCAACTGGCTGCGGCAAGACCGAGATTTCGCGCCGCCTGGCCAAGCTGGCCGAAGCGCCGTTCTTAAAGGTCGAAGCCACAAAGTTTACCGAAGTCGGCTATGTGGGCCGCGATGTAGAGCAGATCATCCGCGACCTCGTCGAAGTCGCCATCACCATGGTGCGCGCTGAGCAGCGTGAGCATGTGAAAGACCAGGCGCATATGGCCGCGGAAGATCGCATGCTTGATGCCGTGGTGGGTAAAGATGCCTCCGCCTCGACGCGGGAGAAGTTCCGCGATCAGCTCCGCGACGGCAAGCTCGACGACCGGGAGGTCGAAATCGAAGTCGCCGACACCGGCGGCGGCATGCCGCAGTTCGAAATCCCCGGTATGCCCGGCGCCAATGTCGGCATGATCAACCTGTCCGACATGTTTGGCAAAGCCATGGGTGGGCGCACCAAAAAGCGCAAGATGAGCATCGGGGATGCCTATGAAGTCTTGATCGCCGAAGAGTCCGACAAGCTGCTTGATGAAGACACCATCGTGCGCGAGGCCATCGACCGTACCGAACAGTCCGGCATCGTCTTCATCGATGAAATCGACAAGATTGCGGTGTCTGACGTGCGCGGTGGCTCGGTGTCGCGCGAAGGCGTGCAGCGCGATTTGCTGCCGCTGATCGAAGGCACCTCCGTCAACACCAAGCATGGCACGGTTAAGACCGACCACATTCTGTTCATTGCCTCTGGCGCCTTCCATGTGGCCAAGCCTTCAGACCTTTTGCCAGAACTGCAAGGCCGTCTGCCCATTCGCGTGGAGCTAAAAGGCCTGACGCAAGAGGACTTTGCACGGATTTTGACTGAGCCGGAAGCCTCCCTGGTCAAGCAATATAAGGCACTCATGAAAACTGAGGACGTAGACCTGGATTTCACCGAGGACGGCATCGCCGAAATCGCCCGTATCTCTGCCCATGTGAACGACACGGTTGAAAACATCGGCGCCCGGCGGCTGCAAACCATCATGGAGCGGCTGCTTGATGAAGTCAGCTTCAACGCCACCGACATGGCCGGCGTGCAGGTCGACATCAACGAGGCCTATGTGAAAGACAAGGTCTCCGACTTGGCTGTCGATAGCGATTTGAGCCGATATATTCTGTGACGCTGTGTGCAAGTCCTCGCCCGTGCATCTGCATCAGATAGTGGGGGAGGATTTAGGAGTGTCTCACACTGCAATGCTGAACTTGATTCAGCATCTTTTTGCAAGCAAGGCTCACCAGGTTCTACGAGATCCTGAATCAAGTTCAGGATGACATCTTGACTTGAAACCCCCTCCCTAGCCCTCCCCCAGGACGGGGGAGGGAATTAGTGTTCATGTCCAAACCGACCTTGCCTTTTGAAAGGTCCAAGCATATTTCTAGTGCATAATCGATTTTATCGATTTCTTTGGGAACGGATATGTCAGACGCTTTTTCGCCGACGCTGAAGCAGCTGCGGTACCTCACGACGTTGCATCAAACGCATCACTTCGGGAAGGCCGCTGACATCTGTCATGTGACGCAGTCGACGCTATCGGCGGGTATTCGCGAGCTGGAAACGCTGCTCGGCACACAGCTGGTCGAACGCACCCGCCGCGCTGTCCGCTTCACGCCCTTGGGCGAGCGCGTGGTCGAAAAAGCCTTCGACATCATCCGCGAAGCCAACACGCTGGTGGACATCGTGCAGTCCTCAGGCAAGCCGCTCACCAGCACCGTGCGCATGGGCGTCATCCCCACCATCGCGCCCTTCTTCCTGCCGCAAGCGCTGCCAAAGCTGCGCAAGCAATTCCCGCAGCTCAAGCTCTATTTGCGTGAAGATCTAAGCCAAGTGGTCTGCGCTGGCCTGGCGCGCGGGGAGCTCGATGTCATCTTGCTGGCTCTGCCCTTCCACTGCGGCGAGGTGGAAGAAGAAATCCTCTTCGAAGACCCCTTCTTCGCCGCCTTTCCAACCGCAGCGGCAGACCATTTTCCCGCCGCCACAATCGAGGCCGCCGCCCTAGAGCGCGAACAACTCCTCCTCCTAGAAGAAGGCCACTGCCTCAAAGACCATGCCCTGGCCGCCTGCCAATCCGCCTCCTTAAAGCCAGACCAATCCATCCTCGGCACCAGCCTCCACACCCTCGTCCAAATGGTCGACAATGACCTCGGCGTCACCCTCCTCCCCAAGCTCGCCATAGACGGGGGTATTTTAGAGGGTACGGATATTGGGACGAAGCCCCTGGCAGGCGATGCGCCTGCCCGGAAGATTGGGCTTATTTGGCGCAAGGGATCGCCGCGGCAGGCGGAATTTAAGGTGCTGGCGGAGGCGCTGCGGGAGTTGGCAGCAGTTTGAAGTGCTGTTTATGCTTAGTCCTATGCGAGCGCCGTTAGAGCAGCCCTTCCCTTTCAAGTGCTTTGGCCAACGGGTGGGGATGGTTTTCCAACCACTGGATGCACTCTTCCGGATTAATCTGGATGGCTTCATTGACGGCGCCGATAATCTCACCAGGGACCCACGAGATCAGAAAGTCATCGTGACTTCTGCCCTTTGCGGCAGCGACAATAGCAATCCAAGTGTCATATGGGGGTGTGTTGCAGGCATCAAAGAAGCCATTTGTCTCTGCCTCTGCAGTCCCATCGCTTAAGTCATGATCTGGAAAAAAGGCCAGGAGGCGGCCGCCTGACAAGTCTTCAGGAGGGTTTGGCTTGATCTCATAACCCTCCGCTAGGAGTGCGTCAGACCGCCTCAGCTGTATGGCAGAAACTACATTTTCACGGCGCTCTAGAATTGACCTGTCGGAAACAGATTCCTCTAAACGCCGCAGAGAATAAACCGGGTCCGTGCTGCGGTACTTATCCATACAAAAAGCGATCGTAGCGTTCAGTTCGACCCAAAACCGCTGTTCGTCGTCAGCGCTGGTAAAGCCAGACTGTGAATAGCCAATCATTTAAATGGAATGCGCTGCAATTACGCCCGCTCAGCCTGTTCAAACCACTGAATAACCTGCTGCAAATAGGCATCGCCATAGGTCGCGGCAAAGTCCTGCGTGGCTTTGTCTGAAGGGTCGCGCAGCGCAGCAATCCGTGACCGCGCATAGTCTGGCGTTAGGTCAATCTTGCACCGCACCGTCAGCGCCTCGCGCCATTCTTGATAGCTTTGAAAATAGAAACCGCTGGTGTCTGTCATACGGGGCTGACTCCTGTTGCCTACAGCAAAAGATAGACTTGTAGGGCATGGCCTAATCTCTAATCTCTCAAAGTGTAAGACCAAAAACGAGGGAAACCCAATGAAAGCTGTTATTTGCACCCGCTATGCGGGCCCCGAAGCGCTGGAAATTCAGGACGTGGCGCCGCTCACGCCTGGGCCTGGCGAGGTGGTGATTGACGTGAAGGCGGCGGGGGTGAATTATCCTGACGCGCTGATCATCCAAGGCAAATATCAGTTCCGGCCTGACCCGCCTTTTACGCCGGGCGGGGAGGTGGCGGGCGTCATCTCCGCCGTTGGCGAGGGCGTGACCAATGTGAAGCCGGGGGATCGGGTGCTATCGCTTTTGATGGCGCATGGCGGCTTTGCTGAGCAGGCGCTTGCGCCCGCAGCCATGGCCGTGCCGATCCCTGACTCCATGCCGTTTGATGAGGCTGCAGGCTTTTTGATGACCTATGGGACGACCTATCATGCGCTCAAACAGCGCGGGCGGCTTCAGCCGGGCGAGACTTTGGCCGTGCTGGGCGCAGCGGGCGGCACGGGGCTGACGGCCGTGGAGCTTGGCAAGGTGCTGGGCGCGACGGTGATTGCCTGCGCGTCTTCCGATGAGAAACTGGCGCTGACCAAGGACTATGGCGCCGATCTTACGCTCAATTACGAAAGCGAAGACCTCAAGGATGGCCTGAAAAAGCTAACCGGTGGCAAGGGGGTCGATGTTATTTATGACCCAGTCGGCGGGGACTATTGCGAGCCAGCCTTCCGCGCCATCGGCTGGAAGGGCCGCTTCCTGGTGATTGGCTTTGTGGCTGGCATCCCCAAGCTCCCCACCAATCTAGCCCTGCTCAAAGGCGCGGAAGTCGTGGGCGTTTTCTGGGGTGGCTTCACCCAGCGCGAGCCGGAAGAGAATGTCCGCAACACGATGGAGCTTTTGCAGCTTTATGCCGAGGGCAAAATCAAGCCGCATATCTCCGAGCACTTCCCGCTTGAGAAAGCCCCCGAAGCTATTGCCCATCTGGCCGCGCGCAAGGCTAAGGGCAAAGTCGTGGTGACGATGGACTAGCTACTGCTGCGCGGCTTGCTCAGCCTGGTAATTCTGGATGAGCCCGCGCACTTGCGCGCAGGTAAAGTCATGTACGCCAGGCGCTGCGCCCACCAGCACCGGGTGGCGCGTTGAGGCTTTGTTATAGCGCAGCGCGCCGCCATGCTCGTCGGTGATGCGCCCGCCTGCTTCGCGCAGAATAAGGTCCGCTGCAGCAATGTCCCAATCCTGTTTGGCCGAAACCGCGAGGGTCAGGTCATGCTCCCCTGTGGCAACAAAGGCCAGGCGCAAGGCCATTGAATTCGGCCGTATGCAGGAGGCTGGCTGCCAAGGCTGCGGCCAGAGGCGATGGCGCGCAAAGTCTTCTTCCAAGACCAGCCGCGAGGTGAGGGCATCTGAGGTTTCGCTGACCTGTAATCGGCTCTCGCCAAGCCAAGCGCCGCCGCCTTTGCTGGCTGTATAGGTTGCCTTGGCGATAGGGTCATAAAGCACGGCGGTGAGAACCTCCCCAGCCTCTACGCAAGCGATGGAGACGCAAAATTCTGCGCGGCCTTTCATGAAGGCCCGGGTGCCATCAATGGGGTCGACGACCCAGACGCGCTGGGCGCTCAGGCGGCTTTGGTCGTCCTTGGTTTCTTCTGACAGCCAGCCATAGCTGGGCCGAGCGCCGCGCAGGGTCTCTTCCAGAATGGCGTTGACGGCCAAGTCTATTTCGGTGACTGGGTCGCCGCCATCCTTCTTCCAGCTTTTGAAGTCCGTGCCAAAATGCTCTGCCGCCAGCGCGCCACCTTTGTGCGCGGCGGCGATGGCGACCTCTAAGTCTTCAGGGGCCAAATCCTCAGGCATCCCCGGCAACGGTCATCCCATCAATGCGCAGGGGCGGGGCGTTGGTGCCATAACGGAATTCCAAATCATCCGCTGGCGTCATCGCCAGGAACATGTCTTTCAGGTTTCCGGCGACTGTCAGCCCGCTCACTGGATAGGCCAGCGCCCCGTCCACAATGGCAAAACCGCTGGCGCCGCGGCTGTAATCGCCAGTCACGGGGTTGACACCCATGCCAATCATTTCCGTCACAAGCAATCCGCTGCCGACGTCTTTCAACAGGGCCTCGACGCTGATGTCCCCTGCTTCCAAATAGAGGTTTGATGTGCTTGGGCTGGGCGATCCGCTGGTGCCGCGCGCTGCATGGCCTGTAGTTTCTAGCTCTAGCTGTTTGGCGGTGGCGCAATCGAGCAGCCAGCTTTGCAAAACCCCATCGCGCACCAGCTCCATGCGCTGCGCTGCCACCCCTTCGCCATCAAAGCGCCGACTGCGGGCGCCGCGATGCAAATGCGGGTCGTCCACGATGGTCAGCCCTTTGGTAAACACTTGGGCGTCCATGGCGTCTTGTAAAAAGCTGGTGCCGCGGGCAATGGCGCTGGCGTTGATGGCGCTAGCGAATTGGCTGATCAAGCTGGCCGACACGCGTTTATCAAACACCACCGGCATGGGGCCGGTTTCCATGGACTTGGGATTGCGCCGCGCCACGGCCCGTTCGCCTGCTTTGCGGCCAACCAGGTCGGCTGGCTCCAGGTCTTCCAAAAAGCGGGTGGAGTGCGCTGCATAATCGCGCTCCATGCCACTATCGCCTTGCGCCAAAACGGCGGCGGAAATGGAGTAGCTGGAGGCCTGCTTGATGCCAGAAAAGCCGCCGGTCGTAGCAAGCGCCACGGTGCTGCGGGACCAGCCAGCGCCGGCACCTTGGCTGTTCGTCACGCCGTCGATGGCTCGGGCAGCCTCTTCGGCTTCCAAGGCGCGGGCGATATCGTCATC
>ERZ1740067.1458-NODE-1458-length-16211-cov-5.345754_pt1 | contig 16211 bp, 17 predicted proteins | sample MGYA00581736_ERZ1740067 | MGnify/ENA primary metagenome ERZ1740067 (study PRJEB43018, sample SAMN04849236) | marine metagenome | isolation source: floating plastic debris | place: Pacific Ocean | collected 2008-08-27 | study: EMG produced TPA metagenomics... | reverse complement strand
TTGCTATCGCAGCATCCTCGCGCATCTGCGGCGGGTCTTGTGTTGCAGCGCGGCACAAGTCGTCATTACCGTCGTTCGCGGGGGGCTGATTTCGCCCTGACCGACACCGTACTTTCGCTGCAGCCAAGTCAGACAGGAAAGACGCGGGACTATACAACGAAACCAAATATCGAAATCAGTGTTTAGCGAGGCAGGTTGACGTTGATGATTGTTCCATACTGATCCAACTTAAAAGTCAGATGGTCGCAAACAAAACCTCACCTGGTCCCCATCGCCAAAGTGTTAACCACAACACCGATCCCTCACTCAAGCCAAGTCGACCTACCGCATAGGAACCGCCCCAAGCTAAGCATGCGAAGGCGAGATCAAGATGAGCGGACACTGGGGATTTATTGATCATAAGCCGCAACAATCAACCCTTGGAAGAAAATGGCTTAATCAAATTGTCAGATATCAATTGCCCGTTCTATGGCGAGATGCGCATCCTATAGACGACAAAACCAGTGTTTTGAGCCAAGCGGTCGTAGAGCAGCCGCGCGGCGGCGTTGTCAGATTGCGTGTGCCAGTAAACGTCCATCACATTCCGCGCTTCACACATGGTTTTCACACCATCAATCAAACTACGTGCCACACCGAAGCCGCGTGCGGTTGGTGCTGTATCCCCAATCCTTCCGTAAAAGGCATTGTATTGTGCCCAGAGATCGCTCCAACTGGGTTTGTCGGAGGTAACGGGCGGCCTCACCGCAATGAGCTGAACTGATTGTTCTGACATTACAGCTCCCTCAATTCACGCAATCCAGCCAAGAAAAGCGAAGCACCAAGGACACCAAATAAACCGCCAAACGCGAATTCCGCAATGCACCAGAACCGTCGATACACTCTGACAGCAAGGCCGGTTGAAAAGAGAATGCTATAGCCCGCATAGATCAGAAAGCCGACCAAGGCGAAAATCGGACTAAGGGCTGCTACGTGCCACGCGAGCATGCCTGACCCCAGTAGAATTGATGCAACCGCGACCCACATCAACGCAGCAGTCGGATTTGTTAAAACGATGATCGCACCATAGCGAAAGTTCATCCACCCACTTCGTTTGAGACTGATTTTTTCGATACTGACCTGACTACCATGCCACACTTTCGAAAAGCTCCTTGCTCCCAGCCAGACCAGATAGCCGCCTCCAAGCAATTTAAGCACGGTCAACATGGCTGGGTGCGCTTGCAGGACCGCACTTAGACCAAAGGCAATAAGGATTGCCCAGTGTCTGACGTCAGCGCCTATGGGTCCAAATAGCGGTATTTGCTAAGAGAGGGTTTGTTGCTCATCGTAACCACCGAGGAGTGGACGATGAGAAAGACAACCAAGACACCCGGCGAGAAGATCGTCAAAGATATCAAGCGGCCCACAACGCCCGCTCTGTCCTGTCTGCTGCAAAGGGTTCAGGACGGGGCGGGTGATGGCCGCACAAGCCGGAAGTGGATCCATCATCCTTCTGACAGATAAGTCATGTGATTGACGCGCACGGTCAGAGGAAAGTCCCTCTATGGCAGTTCATCCAGTGGCAAAGGATAGAGCTGGTTCTCCGCATCTGCGCCTCCGCCCAGATAATTGACCCAAAGATCTGTGGCTTCGTTAAATTCCTTATAACGTTGGATCTTGTCGTACAGATCATTGATAATCGATGCCTGTTCAGAAAAAGACATGTCGAGCCAATCATCCTCTGTGATCCCCATAATGCGGGACTGATACGGCAGATCTTCAATATACTCGTCAATCGCTGCAGCTTCAGCAAGCGTTGGATCGCTTTGCCTGGCGACCTTGTCAGGGCTGCGGCTCATATCAGCAGCGGCTCCCAAAACCTGGCTGAAGAACTGATCGGGATCGATGATGTTTTCCTCCCCCTTCTGTACAATAATGTTCAAAGCGTCATAAAGCGCGCCTAGCTGAGCTTTGCTAACCAAGACCCGGATCGACAGGGGTTTAAGACCAGTGCGCTCAAAATCGCGATCAGCCACATAAGCTTCGAATACATCCGGCGGCGCCTCTCCATTGAGGGTCCCAAGATAAGCAAGCTGCATCGTGCGTCCTGCCGAAGCCAAGCCTGCAAAACGATCACCACCGTCATCTTGCGCGTTACCCTCAAGGATCGGGCTTCTGTTCTTGTCCAGAACATCATCCGGCGCATTGCGGAATGACAGAACCTGTTGCGCCAGACGGGTTCCCAATTCTGTTGCAGCGGCCTCAAACGCACGCGGCGCACCATTCTCGATCTCAAAGTAAAATGGCGGTTGATTGGGGAAGCTGGCCAAAGCACGGTACTCGGCCTCGGCTCGTACATGGTCATTAACGCCGTCCGGCGTCTTTAGATGCATGACGGCAATGGCCCCGCCCAGTTGTTCACGTACCGTGGAGTTAACCCCGGCACCGGAAAGCTTCGTTGCAGAAAATTCATCATTTTGCGACCTGGGGCCTGCGTCAGATACCACAACAATGAAGCGGCCAGCAAAACCCGACCAGTCCAATTCTTTCAAGGCATGAGAAACACCTGCGTAGGAATCCTCACGAAAGTTGCGCGACGAGGTCGTCGCCTCTTTCATCTCGGCGATACCTTGCAGAAATTCCTCACCCTTTAGACCCTCTTGCAGGGTCACATAGGTGCGCGTTGCGTATCCCAAACCCGGTGCTGCTTCCAGGCTGTCGCGATAGCCAATAAGCCCAAAGGACACCGCGTCAGACACCCCCGCCTCGTCGATCATGGCAAAAACCGATTCAAGCGCGTCTTTTGTCGCCCGAATATACGGATCCATCGAAATGGTCGTATCCACGACAAAAACAACTCCAGCCTTATAGTTCTGTGGAGTCGCATTGGGTGGCGGTGGCGGCGCGGAAGAACGTGCCCGGTCGGGATCAGCACGAGCGACAGCCACTTTCAACAGGTTGACGAATGCACCATTGTCAAAGACCTCCTCCTGAAAATCGAGAATTGGCATCACGTAAAGATTGCGCCTCTGATCGATCACCTTACGGGGTCCAAGGGCGACAATTGTCTCGTATGTGGGCCCACCGCTTTCCGCCTCTTGTGCTGTTTCGCGCAATTCAGCGGCGCGCAGCCCTGGACTTTCTAAGTCCAGAAGGTCATAAATCGGGTCAAGTTCGTTGAAAAACAGCACACGTTCGACATTCTCACTCGCTTCGAAGGTAGCAACGATGTTCTGGTTCCATTGGACCGCGGCAGCCGTGGGCACCCAGAAAAGATCGCTACCGTCCTCGTCCCGACCCACCTTGATCCAGTCTTCGGCTCGCTCGTAAACATAGAGCGGTGTCAAAGGTGCGAGCGCAGCACCTGCTGTGCTGTCCGGACCGTTATGCTCCGATGTGGCCGCGCGCAGCAAAACGCGCTGAAATAGGCGTTCCTTGCCTTCTATCAGCAATGGCTTTTCCTGGGCCAACGCCACGGGTCCGAGCCCGAGCGTGACTGATACGACAAGAAATGCGAAAACATATCTCAACATGCTAATCTCCGATGCGGTCCAGAGCGGTTTGAGCACCATTATGGCCCAGCTCAAGGGCTTGCTGATAAAACCGCCTTGCGGAATTGGCGTTTGCAGCAGGGAATGGCGAGCGGGCACGGTCATAGGTGGCGGGGTCATACATCTGCGCCACCGCGAAAGAAGCCTCCGCACGCATGCGATCAGACTCTTCCTCGTTGCGCGACATTGCAAGCAGAGCTCCAAAGGCAACGTTCAGATTGTCTTCGCCGCCGCGATCAATCAACGCGTTGATTTCTGCCAATGGGTCCTCAGAAGCAAGCGCTGCGCGGGCCCCTTCCGCGTTATCCATCGCAACCCCGGTTGGCGCTGCCTTTTGGGTCATGAAGAACCATCCAACGCCCCCAAGCGCAGCCAGAAGCAAAACCGCTGCTGCAATAACACCGGATTTCGTCCCAGCCGATCCGGTATCCTCATGAACAGGGTCATCATTGAACGCATTGGTATCAGTCTTAGGCGGCGGCAGAGCCGTTTTTGCAAGCGCTGCGAGGGCCGCATCAAACTCGGCGACAGGATTTGTGGGGCGCTCGGCAGGATCAACCTTAAGCAACTGGCGCAATACCTGTGCTAAGGGAGTGCCGATCCTGCCATCGGAAATATCCTGATCGACCCGGCGGGCATCTATAGCCGCAGCCATCCCATGCCCAGCCCCTGGCACTTGCAAGCCCGCCACACGTATCAGCACCAGACCAAGCGAATACAGGTCCGTCGCTGGCGATACTTTGCCTGTTCCGATGCCAAGTTGTTCTGGCGCGGCATAGCTAATCTTGCCAGCAAAGCTATCGCCAATAATAGACTTCTCCGTCCCAACAGTGTCGGAAGCGACACCGAAATCAATCAGCTTGGCACCCAGGATATCGTCATCCGGGATCATCACGTTATCAGGCGAAATATCTCGATGCACGATCCTGAACTTGTGGATAGCAGTTAGCCCTTCGCTCAGCCGGCGGCCCAGTTTCAGCACATCAATCTCGGCCAGTCGGGCACCCTTTTCCAAAAAGTGCGACAAGGGTTTTCCCTTGATATACTCCATGACCAGATAAAGCTGGCCACTTTCATCCATCATGGTCGTTTCGTATCCAACAACCGCATCGCTTTGGATGGTCCGCATCAGGTTGGCTTCGCGCCGAAACAGGTCAGCCGCTTTTTTGTTGCGGGCAAATTCGGCGGTGATGACCTTGATTGCGACCTCATGGTTTGTCGCCATGTTTACCCCGGAAAAGGTCGCGCCCATGCCGCCCTCGCCAAGCAAGGCAGTCACCTCATAGGTATGCTGGATGACACTTCCAGGCCGAATGCCAAGTATAGACTTATCCAAGCGATGTTCTCCTTAGCGGTTACTTTTCAGGTTAAGAGCCGTGTGCTTTGTAAAGCGGCGAATATCCATGAGCTGGAAGGACAGACCTGCAAATACCAACGCGCTGCAAATACCAAACAAAATGATGAAGACGCCCCAGAACATGATCGAAATCTCATAGTCCCCGCCCGTCTGCTTGTTGAATTCTAGGCCAAGGTCGACAAAGGACGCGCCCATGTAGCAAGACCCAAAGATCATCAGTCCCGTGAAAGTCCAAATCAAGCCTTGAAGCGCTTCGTGTAATTTTGATCGTAACATCAAGTGTCCCCGTCACTGCAATGCGCCGTCAAGAACGGCGATTGCGATTGATTGAAAGTCTTCTTGTATAATTGGAAAATCGGTCAGACCTGCGGTGAAACGCACCTGCAAGTGTCGCCGTAATGCCTTATAGCACTCCGCTCGGCGGGAGGTATCACCACGCGTCATGTGGTCCTCGCGAACAAAGTCGACCTGTTTCATGACGACGTCTGCGTCGTAATGCACAGCCAACCCTTCGATGAGGTTCGCATATTCAATGACATCCTCACGCAGCTTTTCATTCAAGCTGGCCAGCCGCTCTCGGGCAACTCTTTGTGCATCAAGGACATCGGCAAGGAAGGCATCGTCACCTTCACTTCGGGCGATCTCTTCCAATTCATCAAGTTCACGTAGTGCTGTGTCCGAAGCCAGACGCGCTGTCAGATAACGCTGTACAGCTTGGTTGCATAAAAGCACCGACGAATTCGAAATCATGCGCAGAGATTGATCGCGCTGGCTATTACGCTCGGCGGTTGCCGCAGCAAGGGTCTCTTGGATGATCTGGATTTGGGTCTTTTCCCTTGGGGTCACCGCAGACGACTGCATCTGGTCTAAAAGGCTGCGCACCTCTTCCTCGGACCGGGCGGTGACAAGGCCTGGATCGGGCTGGGCCATGCGGTCCAGTTCAGCAATCAAGGCAGAGTTTTGATCGTCCGACGTAATAGAAATTGCGGACAGGACAAAGCGCGCGCCGGTAAAACGGTTGGTTTGCACATCAAGGCGGCGCACACTGTAAGGCGCCATCTCAAACCGCTGGGCGGAGGTAATCTCGGCCACAGGCCAATCAACGCCCCCACCCCTCCGCACGATGCCACCGGCCTGCCCATGCAAACGCCCATGGCGCACCAGCGCAAATGGAGTCCCGACCATCTCCCAAGCATTGCCTAACATATCGTGCAACCCCAAGGGGTTTGGTTTCAACGTGCCGATGATCTGTAAGTCACCGCCTGCACTATCAGAGCCATTATGCGCAATATACTCATTGATTGATTCACCATCTGGGATCGGTGGGCGGGTGGCGCGAAATTCCGACGGCGCCACGTTCAAGCCCCCGCGCGCGGCAAACTCCCACTCTTCTTCGGTAGGCAGCCGGACATACCCAATCGTGCTGCCCACAGCAGGCAACAGATCTTGTGCGTTGTTCATCAACCAAACCGTATACCGTTCGGCAAAGCGCTCAATCTCAGCCTTCGACAAACCGGTCACAGGAATCGCCTGACGGCGTCCGATCCTGTTTGGGCAATCCTCGGCGCTTGCCACTTGACTGACCTGGTGCTGTGCCTCGGTAAGCTCATATTTGGCGATCAGGAAGTAACCGCGTGTCGTGCCCTCGCCGTCGGGAAAGGCACCTGAGACAAATGACTTCCGCAGCCCATCCAGAAACGGCTGCTCACTGCCCTGTTGCCCAAGAATGACCGGTACGTCGCCAACGACGCCATCGGTGTTAGGTGTTGTCACCTTGCGGAACACCATAGCGCCACCGCAAGGCAGCGGTAACACCAGGTCGTCCGCCATCGGGTTAGGATTATACAGCCGTTCTTCCCAGGTCACGCTTTCTGGTACAAAAGGGCCGTCTTGAGCGAACGTCTGAGCCGCAAGCCCGACACCAAGGGTCACCAAGATCATTCCAAGTTTTTTACGCATGTCGTAACACCTCGACGCTGTCAATTTGTGACGTGGCCCGCATGGCCCACAGCGCTGCAGTTCCAGCGGTAATCACCCCAAGGGCGAGCGTGGCGACCAGATCCCCGACGCCCAGCTGTGCGACGGCATCTCCAGCTCGGGTCCGGAAGACCGCGTTGATAAAGAAAAGACCTGGCAGCACCAGTAGCAGGGTCACAGCGACGCCCATACAGACCAAGGCCACGCTTTGAACAACCGGGATCGCAGCAAGGGACGTGCTGGATAGGCCCACAAAGCGCAGCAAGGAAAACACCACACGTTGGCGCTCCACCATACCGCGCAGGTTGGCGGCCATTGCGCACCAAAATCCCAAGACCGCGATCATGGCTATGAACCCATAAAGCAGGTTCAAATTGTCACGAAAATTCAATAACAGAGCCGCATTTTCTGCGCGCGCTCGTGCCTCTATGCCCCGGTCTTCAAGCGCGCCAAGTAGCGTGCCAAGCGCGCTAAGATCCGCAGCATAAAGCCGAAAGCTGGCATAGCGGTCCGGTGCAGTCCGTGGAGCCGCGTAAGTGTCGGGGGTAATCGCCAGATCATCTCGGAATTGCTCAACATCCAGGAGATCGTCCAGCGACAAAAACAACGCCTCTCGTGCATAGTTGGAGGCGCCTATAACACCAAGGACTGTAAACCGTTGCCGTACCGTTTCCTGATTACCGCTCACCGTTCGGCGGATCAACATCTCCACCTGGTCCCCGGCTGCAAGTTCCAGCTTCTTGGCCAGCCCATCGCTCAGCCAGACCTCGCCTGGACCAATGGCGCGACCCGCAATCAAAGGATCCCCCGGCGCAGAGGGTATCAGGGGCACAGATCGTTCCAACGCCCGTGACACCGGGTTGCGCAGCGCATTGGCCTGCGCATTGATCCGTCGGGTATTAGGCATGATGAAACCCACATCAGATCGCGCCGCCATCTGGTCAAAGAAAGCTTGGTCAAAGCTTGCAGTGCCCACGGCCACGATCTCACGGTTGGAGGGGTCTTCGACCAGGCGATCCACCATTGTCCCAATCACCCCGTTCTTCAGAGCGAGCAGAAGCAAGAGCGGTGCAAGAACTCCCACAAGCGCAGCGATAAAACATAAAGCCGCCTGCCATTCGTGGCGAAGCTCTCGTAGGCCAAGGCGTATAGCAAGCGCTGATATCATGCGGCAGCCTCCGTATCGCAAAACAGCGAATAGGTGACGCCTTTATGTTCATAGACCCGGTGCCGCGCACGTTTCGCCAGCGCAAAGACACCCGACTGCGCCTGATGGGATGCCAAAAGGACAGCGCTTTGCGCTTCTTGCGCCAATTCCGACAGCAGCCCTTCAACCCGTGCGACGTTGCCCGGATCAAGTGAAGCCACTGGTTCATCTAACAAAAGCACAAGGGGTCGGGCCAAAAGGGCTCGCGCAATCGACACCCTTTGCCTTTGACCAACAGACAGGGCTGTGGGCAGACGGTCCACCAAAAGGTCAAGGCCTAGGACAGTCAGCAGATGTAGCTCCCACTGTGGATCGACCTTTTGCGCGGCGATTTGCATCGGCAGGCGGATATTTTCCAGCGTATTCAGATATGGCACTAATGTGTTGGTCTGCAGCACAAATCCCAGAACGTTTGGTTTGGCAAAGCGGCGCGCCCGATTACCCCTTTCGATCGCCTGCCCACCAATCTGATGTACGCGTCCAGGTAAACCACTGTCCTCCATCCCCGCAGAGATCAACCCAAGGGCCGTGCTTTTACCTGCACCGCTGGGTGCATCCAGCACCAGACGTTCGCCACGCCGAAGGTCAAGTTTTTCGACGACTACGGCAAAATCTTGGGACAATTGTATACCCAGATTGCGAATGTGAACGATGGAGGCAGCCATGCTCTAGCCCTTCTCCAGTGTCAGCGGAACATCGGCCAGAATAACCTTTGAGCGGGTGTTGATTTGTTGCCGAGTGTTGGCATCCAAGCGCGTACCATCCACAACAGTGCCATTTGAAGACCCCAGATCTTCAATGAACAGCTTACGACCGTGCAGGAAAAGACGGGCATGGCGGCGCGAAAGCTGACCAGACGAAATCATGACATCGCTGTCGGTGTCCCTGCCAAAGGTCACACCTTTCTGCAAAGCACGGCTCGACAATCGCTTCGAAGTCCCCTGCACCGACACTCGCAAAACACTGCCCGGAGATCCAGTTTTCGGGGCAGGAACGGTGCTTTTACCACGCATCACAAAGAAAGCACCCACGCCCACGACGGCAACACCGCCTAAGCCCACGAGCGCATAATAGATAAGTTTCAGATCGCCGTCGGCTTGCGCCGAGGTCGCGGACCCTGATGTCCCATCTTGTGACGCTCCAGGAGCAGTTGCCGAAGACAGGTTCAATGCGGCACATCCACCGCGTACGACGGAGACCGATACGCGCAAAGACCGAAGATACTCATCCACCGCATTGCCAGACGAGGCCCAAAAAGTTCCAGCAGCGGCCGTATCATCCGTACTGCGCTGTGTTGGCACCGCAGTATTGACGCCTACCATGTGGCCACAAACGTCAATCAGGGGCCCACCGGAATTGCCTGGATTGATCGCTGCAGTGTGCTGGACAATCTCTCGGCGGGCAGAGTTGCGACCAATGCGTCCGATCTGCACCTTAGAAATGTTACCCAATGTGACCGTGCTTTCAAAAAACGCCGGATCTTTCATACCATCGCTGATGATGTCCGCGCGACCGGGAAAACCAAGTGCCGCGACCTCTTCGGTTTTATCAATCGCACGCGCCGCGATCGGGACCGCTGTGAAATCATGGCGGACTGGGTTCTCATCAAGCCGAACCAGCTGAAGCACAGCAAGGTCCAAAGCTTCGGATGCGTTTAAGACGGTCGCAGCGTACAAAATCACACGCCCATCCTGCAAAAATCCAACAACCAGATTTTTGGCACGATCAATCACATGATGATTGGTCAAGAAAATTAGGGCGTTGCCATCTTGTCCAATGATCGCACCAGATCCAGTACCTGTCCCGCGTTGTTTGAAGTTGACTACCCGTCCGACTGCCTTGTCCACCTGCAACAGCTGTGCACGGAGATCCTGTGCTGTCGTCGATTGAGCGGGGAGCAGGCCAAAGTACAAAGCAATGACAGCCAAAAGCCAAAAAGGACGTGCAATCATTCCAAATATCCAAAAATTCCGAAGGCGACGCTACCGACCACCAAGGTAAAGACAAACAGGCCAACAAGTGCGCCCCCGGATAGCTTAATCGTGTGATCTTTTTTCAGTTTGGCGAGCATGGGTTTTCCGGTTTCGAAAACAGGGGTTTGAGGATCTGTGTCCACTCTGCGTTTGGACCGCACAAAGCTATCAAGCGCTTTGGCCATTTGCTGAACCGATTGTAGCCGTTGGTTGGGCAGCAGCCCGCAGCCCGCATCAATGGCGTCCAAAAGATCATCCGGATAGCTCATCGGAATGCGGTTGCGCAGAATATTGTCCCTTATAGGCAGATAAGGATCTGCACCGGTTCGCTTTAGAGCTTTAAAACGCTCTTCTGCATCGGGCGGCAGGCGTTGGGAAACCAGCTCGTAAAGCATCACGGATAAACCAAAGATATCGACAGCAGCACTGTCGCGATTGACAGACCTGTACCCTGTTACGCGCTGCGGAAACTGTTCAAGGGCTGCATAGCGGCGTGAAAACATAGACGCTCCGGTTCTGTCAGCAGCCATCGGACGCGCCGCGCCAAAGTCTATCAGGATTGGCTGACCATCCCGGCGGATCATTACATTCGCTGGCTTGATGTCGCGATGGATTACACCCACACGATGAACAGCGTGCAGCGCGCTTAGTACTGCCACGACCAGCTCACGCAGCAGATCCACTGGCACGGCTTTGCGTTTTTCAATCAACCTTGTAGCAGCACGATCAAGCGGCTCTCCGTCGATAAAATCCATCAGGGCGTAAACCGTGCGGTGCTTTTCAAAGGCACCCATGATCTGGACCAACCCACGCCGCGCAGGCAGTGAGTTCAAAGTTCGCGCTTCTGCCAGAAACGCATCATAGCCCATCTTAAACCGCGTCTTGCGGTCGGGTTTCGGCTGTACGGTTATACCGTCCACGCGAATAGCGTCGTCAGCGGGGAAATACTCTTTCAAAGCAAGCTCGAAGCCATATTTATCAGTAACGCGATAGGTGATCCCAAAGCCGCCCTGACCCAAGACACCGGCGATGGTAATGCCCGCAAACTCGGTGCCAATCGGGAGGCTCTGCTCACCCATGGTTGCCTTTCACTCCGTCGGCTCAGGTGACTGAGGTAGGAGGATTGTCTCGTCACTTTCGGGCTTTACCGGCACCAGCTCAGGAGCCTCTACATCCTCGTCGATACCGGGCTCAGGGGCAGCCTCGGGTGCCGGAACGATATCGGGTGTGGTATCCTCCTCAGGTGCAGGCGCGATCTGTGGACCAATAACAGAACGCTCTGCCTGTTCGGGCTGCGTTGGCTCGGTTGTCGTAACGGCGGGGCTTGGTGCTGGCTCAGGCTTGGCCGTGAGAAATATCACGAACGCTCCAACAAGCAGCGCCACCACCAAGGCCAGAATGCCTGTCATCAGACCCCATGGCTTTTGGGGCTTCGTGTCCCCCTCAACCAGCATCGACCATTGCGTCATCCCACGGTTGGACGTCGCGCCACTTGTCTGGTGGCGGTATACGATAACGGTCGTATTGTCCTGCGACGGCGCATTGCGCGCCTCAACAGCGTTCAGCAAGTCAGACGTTACCGCACGCACATCCGGGCGCGCCTCTTTCGACAGGATGGCGCGCACCTCGGTATCAGACAGGGTCTCTATCCCATCGGTCGCCAAAAGAAGCAGATCACCCTTTTTCAAGGTGATCGCATTAATATCAACCAAGGCGATCTCACCACCAAGAATGGCAGACCGAAGGGCGTTGCGTCGCGGGTTCGCATCAGCTTCCTCGCGGCTGATTTTGCCATCACGGACCATCTGCAAGAGCTCGCCATAAAGCGAATGATCTGCATTGAGCCGTGACAGCTTACCATCGCGCAGTAGGAATAGAATGCTATCTCCGACCGACACCCACAGCAGCTTGTCACTAACCTTAAGCGCACCGATCAGCGTGCAGCCCATACCCCGCAGCTCAGGTTCACGCGCGATGCGCTGACCCAAAGCCGCATTGGCCACATCCATAGATTCCTTGAGGCGCGCCCGAGGACGCGTTTCTGTAGATTTTGAGACGAAATGCTCGGCAAACACTGTGCAGACCAGATCACTAGCCACCTCGCCACCAGCATGGCCGCCCATGCCGTCCGCCAACACCATAACCACGTCCCCACCCTGATCCTGTGGGTCCTCGAACTCCAGTCGGTAGCTGTCTTCCTGATTGCTGCGTTGCCCAATACTCGCTTTGGCAGAGGCCGTGACCATGATGCGATCAGCTTTCCTGTTCGGCCAGGTCCGACCAATCGAAAGCCTCACCACAGAAACTGACAAAGTGCACTTTTGTCTTTTTCGACAGCTCCAGAACAGCGTGATCCTCCAAAGGCATCGTCTGTGCAATGATCTGACCATTTACCCGAGAAATTGTCCTGCCCGAGCCGGGCGCCACATAAAAGGCCCGATTGGCATCATCATAGAGAATACGCAGATGATCCTGGCCTGAAATCTGCTTATCGCCGAAATCAAGGGCCACACGCTCACTAGGATCGCGACCGACAGAATTCATACCCGCACCAAGCGAGCGAGACATCCCCAAACCAGGCCCACCGATCACAACAAGCCAGCCAACGACGGGATCAACGTCTTCGTCAAAACCGATGCTGTCATCCATCGCAAATTCAGTCTTTTCAACGCCAGGATCCAGGACAGTCTGGGCGGGGCTTGGTGCACCGGGAACATCCTGGGGCGTCACGATATCTGTGGGCGCAGCACCTGATCCGCCAGGACCCTGCTCGATAGTTTCGGTAAACCCGCCCGTCGTTCCACCACCAATCAGATCATCGTCTTCATCATCAAGGTCTAGCCAGCTTGTCTTATCATTTCCCACAGTAATGCTCCTTTAATTTGAATTTACGCATGTTTCTATCAAGGTAGAGTTAGCCTTACCTGCACCAGTTTACCCAAGCCGATTGTGTCGCCAATTCGCACTGGCTTGGTACCCTTGACCTCAACCCCATTGATAAATGTCTTGTTCAGGCTGCCCATGTCGGCGATTGCAAAACTTCCCTCCTGAGTCCGCACCAGCCGCGCATGGCTGCGGCTCACGCCCTCTCCCGTAACGACGACATTATTGTCAGGAGCACGCCCAATAGTGACAAGCTCACCTTGAACAGGCAGCCGTTCGCCAGTGTCTGCGCGCACCAGATACGCGCTGATCGGCAACGGCGCAGGTGCCAGAGGCGCAACAGGCTTCTCAACTTCCATATGCGTCGGTTCATTTTGCGGGCTGGGGGCGGTAGAAATCTCCAACTCATTCTCAAAGCCCCCATCCTGGGACCGACGTCGCAGCAAAACAACAATAAGCAGCAACAAAAACAGCGCCAACGCTGCGATAGCCGCGTAGACATAAAGTTTTGGGAACCCAAACAGCAACTCACCCTCGGCTGCCGTCTCCTCGTCGGAAGATACGTCTTCGTCCCCCGCCTGATCTACAACGACCGGTGTGAAAAGGGCGCTAAAGCTTCGATCGGGCGCAACGCTGCCTGCAGGCGCACGCATCTCGACAATGATGCGCGCAGGAACAGGGTCGCCATTTGGGACAATGACACCCGATAGACCGATAGAATCATTGAACCGCTCGACAAACGCGTCGACCTGTTGATCGACCGTTCCCGCAGCCAGCAAGTTGATGTCACCACGCAAACCATAGGCGGGTTCCACGATCTGCTTCAGCTTGTCTTTGCCACGAGACGTAACCTGCGCGCCGTCTGGCCGCCAAAATGTTCCAAAGGCAGAAAGAGTGACACCTGCTTGCGCAGCTTGTTCGGCCAGCCCTTCTAAAGATCCGATCCCCTCCTCATCACCATCAGAGATGACGATCAGATTTTTCAACACGGCATCAGAGCGATCTCGAAGCTGCTCGATGGCTGTGCGCAGGTTTGTGGATAGGATCGTATTATTCTGATCAATTTCAATGGCGCGCACAGCAGCTATCGCGAGATCGCGAGATGTGGAGAAACTCGACAGCAGGGTAAGATCGGCCCCAAAACCATAGATCGCCAGCTCTCCTTCACTTGGCAGGATTTCGATCATCCGAATGCTCGCGTCGCGCTCACGTGGCCAGGTCTGCAACAGACCATAGGACGGTCCGCGGGACAGGTCGATCATAACCAAGGTCGAAGAGATAAGCACATCTTCAGGCAGGTCTGCGTCTTTGCGAAGGATCTTGAACTGAACCTCTTGGTCACCAACTTTCTCAGATTCCAACTCCGTCAGCACATAGCCCGACGGAACACGGACAATACAGCTGTCTCCCGGTGCAGGGCGCGGCGGCGCACAATCCAGGACAGCTAAGCCATCCTCTGGGGCGCGCGAACTGATGTCATCGGTTTCTTGCGCCAGCGTCGGTGACCCGAAACACAAGGCAGCAATCAGGAAAAGGCGGCGAAATAGGATGGGTGATAATGGCATTGGGTTAATCTTTGACTTGAAAAAATAGAAGTGGGACCCGGTGTGTAGGGTCCCATGGGCTGGGGCGTCCCTAAATCGCGTTCAAAGCAGATCGAATTCGGCTTAGTTCGGAGGATGCGCTCCGTGGGTCGGCGCTGCCCGCATTAATCTCGGCTTCAACAGCTGTAATCTGCCCTTCTAAAGCCGAGATTCGTTGTAACTTCACGGTATCTCCTCCGGCGTTCGCACGGGCCTGAGCGGCGCTGTTCCTGGCAGAAGCCACCCGAGACTTGAGCTCCCCAATCGTGCGGGCGTTCACGCCGCGTTGTGACTCCAGCCCTGCAATCCTCTGCTCTGCTGCGCGGTTATTCGCTAGGATAGCAGCGGCATCAGCCTCGTTTTGAGCAATCTGGCGATCATACTCACCGCTTTGCAGGTTGTTGATGTTATCAAACAAAGATGCCGTTTCAGGGTCTGTGGATCCGGTGCAGCCCATCAGACCAATCATGACCCCGGCAACGATCGAGAATTGAACAATACGCATGCTTATCTTCCTCACATAATTGTTTAATATCGGCACGCAGGGCACGCGCCGGTCAAAGTCATTACAGGTCAACCTGTTTGATCGTTGCCAGAGTCCGCTTCAGCCGATTTTGGTTGCTAGCCGCAGCTTTCTTGGCAGTGCCCAGGCCGGTTTGGCCCTGACTGCTTGCTTGGTCGAGTTGTTGACTTGCTTGCACGACATTCGCTTCTGACCGGCGCAACTCGTTGCTGACCACGCGACGGTTACTGTTAATCGCTTTGACCCGAGTCTGATATTGCGACTGGGAGATCTGACTAGATTGTACCTGACGACGCAAAGACCGGATCTCTGCATCCTGAGATTTCAGGACCGCGCGCAGGTTGGTCTCCACACCATTCAGGCGCGAAGACACTTGGCCGAGGTTTTTCACCACTTCAGCGGTTTTAACGATCTCTTCGTTTTTTTCTGCAGCCTGTCGACCCACGGCATTGCCGCCAACACCCCCAGCAACACCCCCAACGGCGGCGCCAACCAGACAATCATTGCCGTCTCCACCCATTAAGACGGCGATGCCACAGCCCGCAGCCGCACCAATTAGCGCACCTTCAACTGTGTTCCTGACGATAATGTCTTTGGACACCTGATTCAGGCTCCGTGCTTGCTTCTCTAGTTCTTTCTCCTGAGCCGTCTTCTGGGTGCCACCTCCCGCAAAGGATGCCGTCTGCATTGACTCTTCCGTACAGCCAGCCAGAAAACTCGTCGCTAAAATCAAAATACCGGCAAATAACCGCGTCATCTAGAATTCCTCACAAAAACAAGTAACCTTACGTCACTGTTACTGCATGCAGCTTTTATGGCAACTGATTCGATCCGCTGTGGCGCACTGTCACAACGAAAAAGACAATAGCCGAAAATAGAATGAGCGAAGGATCGCTACCATAGCGTATAAACTGCGGCTGCGAAGATGCTGAGCACCAGAACATCACCCTCTTATTTTTCCAAAAAAGGGTAAATTAATGAGTATCCTAAAAATATCTTCCTTAGGTGGGCTGTTTTCCAAATTGCGCAGTGGGATCGATCTGGTGAATGATCTGGTCGGGGGTTGATGATTCTCGGCACCTTGTGTCTCTGTTGTTGCTACAAAGTCTTCTTCAGCTTCTTCTTCTTCTTGTTGTTGTTGTTGTTGTTGTTGTTGTTGTTGTTGTTGTTGTTGTTGTTGT
>ERZ1740067.1457-NODE-1457-length-16222-cov-4.696357_pt1 | contig 16222 bp, 12 predicted proteins | sample MGYA00581736_ERZ1740067 | MGnify/ENA primary metagenome ERZ1740067 (study PRJEB43018, sample SAMN04849236) | marine metagenome | isolation source: floating plastic debris | place: Pacific Ocean | collected 2008-08-27 | study: EMG produced TPA metagenomics... | reverse complement strand
TTGCGCGGCAGTTTCATGCATCCCAGGGGCAGCGCCCAGCCGCCTAGAGTGCTCCAATGTAACCCTAAAAGGCTCTAAGTCTTAAGAAAAAACGCATCCGCAATGGAGGCGGTGATTTGGATGATGTCGCATTGGATGTCATCAATCCACTCGTGCATGCCGTTGGCGATGATAGCGTCAATGCGAGCTTTTTCCGTTTGTTCAGCCAGAGATTGCGCTTGTTTCAGCGCTTGATCCGCGCCAGACAGCTGATACCGTTCGATGAGCTTTTCTAGCAGTTTGCACGCGCGATTGGTTGTTGACCGTACGGACCGCGGCAGCCTTTGGTCCAGCAGAAGAAAGGCGGCGACTTTCTCTCCGGTTAGGCCACGGTGATAGACCCGTCGATAAGCTTGAAATCCGGCGGCGGAGCGCAAAACCGCATTCCACTGGCTCACATCCACTTGTGATCCTACCTTGGCGTTAGACGGCAGCAGAATGTGATATTTCACGTCAACCAGACGCGTTGTTTGATCGGCTCGTTCCAGGTTGAGGCCAATGCCGTAAAAGTACCATTCCTCGTCCCGGAACAGTGTCTCAGCGACCAACCCGCCATGGGTTTGGCAATTGCGTTTCACCTCTGCACAAAAGTCTGACACTTTTTCATCGCGCAGTTGGCTTCGTTTTGTCTGCAGCAAGGTGCTGTTGAAAACGTTTAGTTGGGTCCACATTTCCGTCGATAGGAGTGGCCGCAATGCTCGCGCATTTTCGCGTGCAAACCCAACATTGTTTATAATCGAATTTGGGTTTTCCCGGTCCAAAGTATAAAAATAGACAATGTCCTCGGCGCGGCGCTCTGCATAGCGGGCGTCGAAAACAGCTTCGTCTGAATAGAGCGCCAACACTGCCGACCAGGGGTTTGCGCTGTCATCCTCGCGTCCAAAACTGGCCGTGACATCTAAAACGCGCGCGACATTGTTGCAGCGCTCGATTTGGCGTGCCATCCAGAAGATGGCTTCGGCTTGCCTGCTCAGCAAATTATGCAAGGACCCAGGTGTCCTTTGAGCCGCCGCCTTGACTGGAATTTACCACAAGCGAGCCTTTTTTAAGGGCGACGCGGGTCAAGCCGCCGGGCAATACCCATGTGCTGTCGCCGGTTATGGCAAACGGCCTCAGATCAACATGGCGTGGCTCGACGCCGGTGCGCGTGAGGGTTGGAGATGTAGAGAGTTGCAAGACCGGCTGACTGATAAAATTAGACGGGTTGGCTTTCAGCTTCTTGCGCGCCTTGGCCAGTTCCGTCTTGGTTGCGCGCGGACCGATAACGACACCGTAGCCGCCGGATTCGCCAACGGGTTTGACCACCATCTCATGCATGTTGTCGAGGGTATAAAGTAGGGCGTCTTTCTCCCGGCAGATATGCGTTTCCACATTGTTGAGGATTGGGTCTTGATCCAAATAGTATTTCACAATGCGCGGCATGTAGGCATAGATCGCTTTGTCATCTGCGACCCCCGTGCCAATGGCATTGGCCAGCATGACATTCTTCTTAAAGAAGGCGCGCATAATCCCTGGGACGCCTAACAGGCTATCTTCTCGGAATACTTCTGGGTCTAGAAAATCATCATCAATGCGCCGATAGATGACATTCAGGCGTTGCAGTCCACCTGTGGTGCGCATGAAAACTTTATCGTCTTCCACCAGGAGGTCGCGGCCTTCAACCAGTGGCACGCCCATTTCGCGGGCTAAAAAGACGTGTTCAAAATAGGCTGAATTAAACACCCCTGGAGACAGCAGGGCGACCTCCGCATGGTCAGCGCCGCCCGGCCACATTTGCGATAATCCTTCCACCAGCCGCAGCCCATAATCGGACACAGGGCGAACTTTGATGCCGCGCATCAAATCAGGGAAGGTTCTTTGCGTCAGATGCCGGTTTTCAACCACATAGCTCACCCCAGACGGCGTGCGTGCATTGTCTTCCAGCACGTAAAAAGCACCGTCATCGCCGCGCACCAAGTCAGTGCCGCAGATGTTGACCCACGTGTCGTGCGGTAAGGTTGTGCCTTCCATTAAGGCGCGGTAATTCTTGTTCTTCACAACCAAATCACGTGGCACAACGCCGTCGTTGAGGATGTGTTGCTTGCCATAAATATCGGCAAGAAAAGCGTTTAGCGCCGCGACGCGTTGGATGACGCCGTCCTCGATCTTTTTCCACTCTGAAGCAGTGATAATTCTGGGTATCGCGTCAAAAGGAAGAACGCGGTCAATCTGTTTTGCGTTTTTGTAGACGGTAAATGTGATCCCAAGATTGCGCAGTTCTTTGTCTACCGCCTTGGAGCGCCGCTTAAAGGACTTAAGATCCATGCCATTCAAGTGGCCGATGATGCGTCGGCATTTGCTGGCGCGGTCACCCCCCTTGCCGAACATTTCATCAAAGAAAGGTCCGCTATCATATTCCGCCAAAAGTCCCGTGTCCGGAATTAACATCCGTTTTCCCTGATAGCGCTAGAAACTCCTGTTTACGTCAAAACTGTTCTAAAAGAAATCCAATAGCTCCCTAGGAGTACTGATTGTATCCAAAAAGAGGATTTTCAGCGTTCCAACGGCACGACGTCTACTTCAACGCGGACGCTATGGTCACCGCCGCCGAATGTTACACCGTTGATTGGGCTAACGTCGGCATAGTCTCGTCCCCAGGCAAGCGTTATGTGTTCATCATCCACAATGAGATTGTTGGTTGGGTCAAGATCAACCCACCCGTATTCGCCCACCCAGACTGAAACCCAGGCATGGCTTGCATCCGCGCCTTGGAGCTTCATTTCTCCCTCTGCCGGGTGCGTCATCAGATATCCAGAGACGTACCGGGCCGGCAAACCAAGCGACCGCAGGCCAGCGATTTGGAGATGTGCAAAATCCTGACACACGCCGCGGCGCAGGCGCAGAACGTCTTCAATCGGCGTGTCGACTTCGGTTGCCTCGCCGTCATACGTAAAACTCTTGTGGATGTGGTCCATCAGCTTCATTGCGCCGACCAAAATGGGCGTCTCTGGCGGAAAGAAGCTCTGGGCAAGCGCTAGGACTTCACGATTGAATCGGATCTTTGGTGATCGATAGCAATATTGGCGAATTCTTAGACAATCCTCGCTGCTCATCTCTGAAAGTTGCTGGATGATGTCGGTCCAGATGGGTGTATTCTCCGGGTCCGGCACTGCGATTGGCTGAACAGTGACGCGACTACGCATTTCAATGACAGTTTGAAGATGCTCCTCATCCAAGCTGGCAAGTGTTGTTTTATTACCAAAAAAATCCTTTGCTTCGCGCCATGTGGCCGCTTCAGGCCACGTTGTAATTGAGCTTGTTTCGACAAGCTGCCCGGGTGTTGAACGCGGCGTTAAGTGCATGAAATGCTGCGATAAAGATACGGATTGGGTATAATTATAGGTCGTTTTGTGATGCACATCAAAACGTCGAACCCGCGTTCGCTTTTGACTCATGTTTCGGCAACCTGAATACCAGGCTTAGTGCAATTTCTTACGATCTCTGCATGGCTGAAATAGCTGCGGGCTATTGTCGGTCCAAACTCTAATAGCGCGCCTTGAAAGTTATTAAGAAGGTCTGCCAGTTGCGGCCTGGAGCCGGTTTTATCAGCCTGGCTCAGTTCCGTGACTTTTGCGAGCCTTAGCCGACTTAGCAATCCATAAATCAGATGGCGCTCTGGCGGTAGCATCACCGCAGGTTCTTTTTTCAGCTTTTTTAAATGGCTGTGTATCTGAGCCAGCTGAAAGGCGATGGACTGCGGATTTGTTTCATCCAGCAGCAGCAAATCGAGTACCGGAGCCACCATCGGATTCGTGAGATAGCGGGACCTATAGGTCATAAAACTGTCAGCAAGATCGAGCAGTAAGACCAGCCTGCCATCGCGCATTTTCCCGCTGGTCACAAGCAACTGGGCAATAATCTCAATCATGTGGAGCCCGCGTTCCAAGCGTCTGCCCATGTCGAGGAACAACCATCCTGAATTGCGCGTCATGTTTTCTTGCGCTTGGCCGGCAAAGGCATTGAGCAAAATCATCATGTCATCGAGCGCTGGAAGCGCCGTCATCAAATCAACCTGCTTTTGGCTCAGTGCATTGAGCCGCGTTTGTTCATCTTGCAGCCTTTGCAAGGTTCGGAATGTGGGCGGGCGTAGGCGGTCTCGAATCCGTCCGGCGGTCCCAAGCACGCCATTGACGCAATTTGGCAGCGCATAGCCGATTTCTGGGTCGGCAGCGATACGGCGCAAGCGATCGGGAAACGCTTCGGGCTGCTTGCCTTTTTTGGCCTCGGTTAAGCCAGCCCGGCGCATAATAGGCAGGGCAGCCGCTGCCAAGGCAGCGGGGTCGGCAGCGATTTGTCCATCTTGCGTCAGCGCGGCGATGACCGTGCGCATCAAGCGGCACGTCGCTTCTGTGCGCTCGGTATAGCGGCCAAGCCAGAATAGATTGTCTGCGGCGCGGCTTGCCAGGTCTTTCCCTGTCCGGCGTATTTTTACAAAGCCGTCTTCGCGTGGCAGCAAGGTGACCCGCTGTTCTGGTTCTGGCGCTAATGTCCAGCAGTCTTTCATGGTCGTTGGCGAAAAATCCGCTGTTGAGGCATTTCTGCCGGGCTGCCCACTCAGCACCAGACCGCCTGGCATCACGTTGAAACCATCGGTGCTTGCCGTCACAAATAGCCTGAGAATGTATGGGGCAGGCAGAAGGGCGTCCCCGCCCTGCACAGGGGTTGTGGGAAGCTCCATGCGCTCCTGACCAATGATGCGGTCCCCATAGTCCTTTAGAGATGCGCGTCTCTTGTCGCGGGGGCATTCCAGCAAGGCGCGATGGGTTTGTCTGTCACCATCAAAAGCCGGGCCAATATCAAGTGCATCGAAATTTTCATGCACATAGTCGGCTGCGCTGGCTTCGCCGCACCACCAAGTCGCAAGATTTGGCAAACGCAGGTCTTCGTTCAGGACCGTCTCGCACAGGGTCGGCATAAAGCCAGCCAAGGCGTTAGTTTCCACAAGCCCACTGCCAAGCGAGTTTGCAACCTTGACGCCATTGTTGCGAACAGCAGTAACAAGGCCTGGAACTCCGACATTCGATGTTGCGTCGAGCTCTAGGGGGTCACACTGCCAGGCATCGACTTGCCGCAGCAAAACATCCGCTTGTTTCAGGCCGTCCAGCGTCTTGATGTAGACACGGCCATTGCGCATGGTCAGGTCAGGGCCTTCGGCCATGGTATAGCCTAGATAGCGCGCCAAATAGGCTTGTGCGAGATATCGGCTATCATTCGGCCCGCTTGTGTAGCAAAGAATCCGAGGCTCTTCCTTTCCCGACAGAGCTGCGATTTGCTCTTGGAAAGTTTGGAAATACTCGGCCAGTCGGCGAACATTGAGCTCGCGCGTCATTTCTGGGTAAAGCTGACCCATCAGGATGCGGTTTTCGAGCGCAAAGCCACTTGCTGCGGTTGCCTGGCTATGGTCGCGCAAAACCCACCAGCTACCGTCAGGCCCGCGGGCCACATCCATTGAAAAGGAATGGAGATAAATGTCGTCCGGCGGCTTCACGCCATGAACGGCGCGGATGAAGCCCGGGTTTCCAAGCACCAGCGCAGGCGGCAACAGTCCTTCTTTCAGCAGTTTTTGCTCCCCATAGAGGTCGGCTAGCACGCCGTTGAGCAAGAGTGCCCGCTGCCGCGCCCCTTTGCTTAGAAGGTGCCAATCCTCCTCAGCCAATATCAACGGGATAGGATCAACGGATAAGGGCCTTGCCGAACTGCGGTTAGCGCTGTCGGTGACCGCATAGGTCAGCGCGTTTTCAAGCAAAGCACGGTCAAGCCGCGCACTGCGGCTCGCCGCCAGCGCAGGGTTCAGGCCCCGTGGGTCCTCATAAAACGTCGCCCAATGCGGCCGTAACTGACCAGCCTCGTTGAGCAACTCATCGCGGTTGTCGAGTGCACAATAGTCTAAATTCGAAAGTGCAAAATTTGACGGCGCTTGTGATGGCACAGCAAAGCCCTAATACCCATACATACGCCGAATAGATTAGCTCCAACGTAAGTCTAGACAAGTGGGAAATCTGTCTTGAGGTAGGTCAATTGGGGCCGACATATTTCCAATTGCGTGACCACCATCCACAAAGCGGGCAAGTCGACGTCCTTCAGCCTCGTAGCTATTGACCGGCAAGGTCTCAAAACTGCGGCCACCGGGATGCGCCACATAATAGGAGCAGCCGCCAATTGAGCGCCCGTTCATCTTGTCATAAATATCAAAATAGAGGGGCGCGTGGATGGGCATGGTGGGGTGCAAGCTGCGCGCTGGTTGCCACGCTTTAAAGCGGACGCCAGCCACATAAGTGCCCGTTGCCTGTGTTTTGACAAGCGGCACGCGGTAGCCATTGCAGCCAATAACATAACGGACGGGGTCAAAGTCCCGGACGGTGACTTCTAGACGTTCGAGCGAGGAATCCACGTAGCGGGCAGTGCCGCCGATAGCACCTTCCTCGCCGAGCACATGCCATGGTTCAAGCGCCTGCCGCAGCGACAGCGAGACGCCTGATTTGTTGATTTCGCCATACAAAGGAAAACGGAAATCGGTAAAGGCTTCAAACCACGCTTCTTTGAAGTCAAAGCCATGGTTTTTCAGATCGGCTAAGACCTTGCGAAAATCCTGCCAAATAAAGTGTGGCAGCATGAATTTGTCATGCAGCTCCAGCCCCCAGTCGATTGGCTCGCCGCGATACGGTGTCTCCCAGAAGCGCGCGATAAGCGCGCGCAAGAGGAGCTGCTGTACCAGGCTCATTTTCGGGTGCGGGGGCATCTCGAAGCTACGGAATTCAACCAGTCCAAGGCGGCCGGTCGGACCGTCAGGCGAATAGAGCTTATCGATGCAAATCTCTGTCCGGTGGGTGTTGCCGCTGGAATCAATCAAGATATTCCGCAGCAGCCGGTCAATCGTCCATGGCTTTATCTCGCCGTCCGTTAGGGCCAGGCGGTCGATTTCCTTAAACGAGAGGCCAAGCTCATAGAGGCTGTCCGTCCGCGCCTCATCAATGCGGGGTGCCTGGCTCGTTGGCCCAATAAAGAGCCCTGAGAACAGGTAGGACAAGCTTGGGTGATGCTGCCAGAAGGTGAGGAGCGACCGGAGCAAATCTGGACGCCTTAAGAACGGAGAATCTTCCGCTTTGGCGGCGCCTAACACAACATGGTTGCCACCGCCTGTGCCGGTGTGGCGCCCATCAATCATGAATTTTTCCGCCGTCAAACGGCTGAGCCGTGCTTCTTCATAGAGCTCGGTGGTGATGTGCTTCACCTCGCTCCAGTTCTTTGCAGGCTGCACGTTGACCTCAATCACGCCCGGATCTGGCGTGACTTTCATGACGTTGAGGCGTGTGTCTGTCGGCGGCATATAGCCTTCCACATGCACCGGCTGGCCTAATTTGGCGGCAGTCGCCTCAATGGCATAAACCAGGTCGATATAGTCTGCCGCTTGCTCTGTGGGTGGCAGGAAGACACACATATGGCCGTTGCGCACTTCTACAGACATTGCCGTCCTGACGGGTCCGCTTTGACCAAGAAGCTGCTGTTGAATTTGGGCGCGCGATGGCCCGCGTCTGCGCGTTCTAGGAAATTGGCGCTGCGGCAACGGCGCAGGCGGTGCAAACGGGTCTGCTGGGAAGAAGAACGGATAGGCTGCTTGCGGCCCCCAGGGCAGCGCTTCACTCGGCAGCCGGAAGCCAACGGGGGAATCGCCAGGCAACAAGAACAGTTTGCCGCGCCGTGTCCGCCACATCTCTGAGCGCCAGCCGCCGCGGTCCACATCCTGTTGGCGCTGAATGGGCAGCACATAGCCCGTCGGCGCCCTTAAACCGCGGTTGAACACGCGAACCATCCGGGCACGGTCTTCTGGGTTGTCGAGCTTGTTCTCGGCAATGTTTACATTATACGGCAGCCGCGCTTCCTGGCCCATAAACGGCACCGGGTCTTCATACACAGGCTGGGCAAAATCCGGATTGAGCTCCAGCATATCCGCCAGTGTCTGCGTAAAGGTTTCGACCGCCTCTACCGTGTCGTTCCGCGGCGTTCCCTCCTCAGCAATCAGGGATTCATCCTGCCATAGGGGCTCACCATCGGCCCGCCAATATAGGCCAAAGGCCCAGCGCGGCAGGCTTTCGCCCGGATACCACTTGCCTTGGCCATAGTGCAGCAGGCCGCCGGGCGCAAAACGGTCGCGTAATCGCCGGATAAGCGTGTCTGCATAATCGCGTTTCGTCGGGCCAACCGCTTCTGTGTTCCACTCGTCTTCATCGACATTATCAATGGCGACAAAGGTGGGCTCTCCGCCCGTGGTCTAACGCACTTCCCCTTGGGTTAGGGCGGCCTCGACTTTATCGCCGAGGGCATCAATGTCGGCCCACATCTCATCTGGAAAGGGTTTGGTGATGCGCGGCCCGTCATTCAGCCGCGTGACTTTCATATCGAAGGAGAAGTCGACGTCGGCGTCATCTGCAGTGCCGCTTATGGGCGCTGCGCCGGTTGGCTTTGGCGCGCAGGCAAGCGGGATATGCCCTTCACCCGTTAACAAGCCGGAGGTTGGGTCAAGGCCAATCCAGCCAGCGCCGGGCAGATAGACCTCTGCCCAGGCATGTAGGTCTGTAAAGTCATGGTCGGTTCCTTGCGGACCATCAAGCGCCTTTTTATCCGGCGTTAATTGGATGAGGTAGCCGGAGGCAAAGCGTGCTGCGAGCCCAAGGTGGCGAAGCACCTGCACCAAAAGCCAGGAGCTGTCGCGGCAGGAGCCACGTCCGCGCTGCAACGTCTCCTCACACGTCTGAACGCCCGGTTCCATGCGGATGACATAATCAACGGCGGCTTCCACACGCTGGTTCAGCGCAACGAGAAAATCGATTGTCTTCTGTTCGGACGTGTCGACGTCTTTCAAGAACTCTTTGAGCAAGGGCCCGTCTTCGGTCACTTCGAGATAGGCTTTGAGTTCGCTTTTGGTCTCTTCGTCATAGGCGAAAGGGAAAGTCTCCGCATCCGGCTCTAAGAAGAAGTCGAACGGGTTGATGACTTCCAGGTCGACAATGAGATCAACATCGACTTCGAAGGATTTGGTTTTTTCTGGAACGACGACGCGTGCAAGGTAGTTGGCAAATGCATCTTGCTGCCAATTGAGGAAATGGTCGTGTGGTTTGATCTTGAGCGAATAAGATAGAATTTTCGTGCGGCAGTGCGGAGCAGGGCGCAAGCGAATGACCTGCGGGCCAAGACCAACGACTTTATCATAGTGATAGCGAGTTGAATGCGTTAGCGCGACTTTCATGGCGTCACCACTTTTCTCTTAATAGATGTGAGTATCTTATCGTGTGGGCTGCTGCGCGGAAAGCGCGCGAAATGTGTCCAGCCTTGCTCCAGCAAATGTGGTCGCAAGGAAAGAAAACAAGTGGCTGACTTGGGTCAATGCGCCAATCATTAAAAAGGCGCCAGCCACTGCCTGGTCTGACGCTTCTAAGAAGGAGGAAATTGACAACACTAGTCCCAGGAAAATGAGGTCCTGGTTGGGCAGAAATGGAATACGGGTGAGCACCAACTGCAGCGTTACCAGGACAAGCCAGGTTTCCAAGGGCACCATCGGCAGCGCAGTGGCCCACATCGCAACTTGCAGCGCAAAAGCAATCAAAATGCGGATGCTGTGGACACCGAAAATAGTGCGGGTTTGTTTAGCTGAAATTTCCAGAATTGTGCTGCGAAATCGAATAACCGTCACCGTCAATAAAATCGCGATTATAGCCGCGACGACGATATAAAGCTGCACATCCGGCGCAACGTGGAAAAAGCGTTCCATCTGGCTGGTCATCATGAAAAACAGCACCATGATGACGGTAAGCCCATTGGAAACCAACGCCGATAGGATGAGGTTGTCTTTGATATTTGAGAGTTTGCGATAGGGCTTTAGCTCCGGTTTTGCCTGTGCCCACAGATACAGCATCGCTTCGCCCGAATAAGCAACGACCGCGGCGTTAAACACGCGCTTGCGCATAAATATGGTGAAATCGGAGCGTCTCTTAAGGCTCCAGAGATAACGGTAGATGATATATTCACCGATGGGTTGGACGAAATAATGCAGCGCAAAAATAACAAAGAAAGCGGCGGAGCCTGGAAGGTTTCGCGCGATCTCTGGCCAGCCGATATCGCCGATGCGCTTTGCCAAAAGTCCCAAGACCGCAAAGACTATGGCAATGCGCATTGCGGTCCGCAGGTGTTTCGCAACAGGCTGCTCGAGGAGGCGCTTGAGAGTCTGTAGCTTTGAATGAGTCGCTCCGGTGGTCATATTATGCTGGTACCACCGCTGCGTTGCCTTCGCTGTAAGACGTCGCGGTCAGCAGGTCCTGATAGTGCGCGAATAACTTGGCAAAATGATCCTCATGTCCGGAAATTTTATGTTCAGCTGCTTGTGCGGCGTTGCTGCGCAGCTTGGATTGATCGCGTGAGAACAATCGCTCAATAGCCTGCGCAGCCGCAGGTGCATCGCCAGTGCGATAGACTTCGCTATAGCCTGGGCCGGCCATATCAAAAGCGCCGCCGGCATCCGGCGTGATAAGGGGCAGGCCAGAACACAGTCCTTCGGCCATGACAAGACCATATGTCTCCGCAGCGCCGCCGTGGATCATGGCATCTGCGCTGGCTAGGACGCGCGCCAAATAGGCCCTATCTTGGATGAAGCCCGCTAGGTTTATATTTGCAGCGCCTTTGGCCCAGCGCTTGACGTGTTTGCCAAAAGGCCCTGCGCCGATTTGTAGAACGCCCGTTGGGTGTTGAGCATTTGCCTTCTGGACAGCTGAAAAGACTGTGCGCAAACGTTTTTCAGGATGGTGCCGGCTCACATTGACCAAAAGTCGGGCTCGATTTGGGTCTAGGTCCATTGCCTGCAGAAGGCTGGCCCGAAGCCCTTCATCTCTTAGACTTGGGGAAAAATCCTGCTTGATGATGCCGAATGGGATGACCGCAGGCCGTTGCATGCCAAAGCTGGCAAAGCGGTTTGCCAGCCAGTCTCCGCTTACAACAGAGGTATCAAAGCGGCGGCTTAGCTGGCGCAGGTAGCTCCAGAACAGGCTGAACATGGCATCGATGCGTTGTTCGTTAACAAGATTGCCAAACAAGGTGTGCGGATAAACAGAGACTGGCTCTTGGTGTAAAATGAGAGACCGAACGGCTTTGCCAGGCCAACGCGCGGCAATCCAAGCCCCGCGCCACGTGGAGGACGCTTCAATCACGTCGGGTTTTTCTTCCCCCAAAATTTGGTGCACATCGGCGGATTTCGTGAAGAGGAAGTAGCGCTTATCCATCGGTAATTGAAAAGCGCGGGCCCACCAGATGCGGCCATGTTCGGTTTCTTCAAGCCGCGTTTCCGGGCCTGGCGCGATGATGGTGAGTTCGTGGCCAGCCGCGCGCGCTGCTTCCATCTTCTGGTGTATATATGTGCGCACGCCGCCGCCTTCGCGCGCGTAAAACTCTGCAATATCAATGATTTTCATGCTCGAACGCGCGTCTCTTGCTCGGCGGATAGCCGACCCATTGCGAACTGAGCTTTGGGGTACCAGTGTTTCAGCAGTGTTTCATAATGCCCCAGCAGCTCGTCCATGACCGCATTCCAACTGCGTTCCAGAGACATTTGGCGACTTTTAGTGCCGTAGCTTTCTCTTAGTGCCGGTTCCTCCAGCAGCGTTGTCAGAGCAGCGGCATGTGCAGGGGCATCGCCGGGTGCGACCAGCACACCGTTTTGGCCGTCTATCACCAAGTCTGTCGTGCCACCTGCCTTGGAGCAAACACAGGCCAGACCGCTTGCCATAGCTTCCAGCGTTACATTGCCGAAGGTTTCGGTTTCGCTCGGATTGAAAAAAATATCCGCGTTGGCGTAGGCTGCGCTCAGCTGCTCTCTTTCCAAATGCCCCAGCATTTTTGCGTCCGGCAAATGCTCGCGCACCCAGTCATGCTCCGGGCCCGCGCCAGCAATGACGAGTTGGAACGCCGTGTCATGCGTTTTCAGCTGCGCCATGGTTTCAGCCATGAGAGCGAGGCCCTTTTCCTTCACCAAGCGACCGACAAACAAGATGATGGGGACGTGTCGACTTATGCCATGGGCGATACGCCAGGCAGGGCTATGTTTATTTGGCGCGAAGACATCACAGTTTATGCCGCGGCTCCAGGGCAAAATTGGCGTCACGACGCCGTGATGCTTCAAGTGAGCGGCAACAGCGCTTGATGGGACATAAACCTGGTCGCAGCCATTGTAAAAACTGCGGTAAATCATGTTGGTAAGTGGCTCGAGCCAGCTGATGTCATAGTATTTCAGATACGCTTCGAAGGCTGTGTGATAGCTGGCAACAACGGGTCTATTAAGCTTTTTCGCAAACGCTTTGGCCTTATGATTGATGATGTCGGGGGCTGAGAGATGTACCAAGTGCGGGTCAAAATCTTTCAGCACCCCAAAAGTCTGCGCGCCAAAGCGATAGGCCAGCCGGTATTCGCCGCGTCCTGGAAAGGGGATGGAGGGTAGCGAATAAAGCTCTCCCACAGGCGCAAAAGCGGGCTTGCCGATGGTGGGTGAAAACACTTTTACGTCCGCGCCCATGTCCAGCATATAGCCAACCAAGCGATTAAGTGCCCTATTAGCACCATCGCGTAGATTGTTGTAATTGCCAGAGAAAACGGCAAGGCGTAGCTGTTCGCCCTGTTTCACCCTAGAGATTGCTCCAACTTGGTGCTCAAGCGTTATGGCGCGATATTAGCCTTATGGGATAAATCGACCGAAATCAAAGGCTTTATATGTGTCTAGCGTTGCAGTTTAATGATATTCAGTGACGCCGGGCGTGTAGTTGAGAGGGACTTTGCGCAGCCAGACCTGTTTATCCCAAACCGGTTCATTGTCCTGATACCAGCGGATAGTTCGGCGCAGGCCTTCGCGCCAGCTGACGGACGGCTTCCAGCCAAGCTGCTCGGTAATTTTGCGTGCGCAGCCAGTGTGGCGGGTCACTTGGCCCGGGCGTTCAATCACGTTTTCAACTTTTGCCTCATCGACCGCATGCAGCTCTTCTGAGACGGCCTCGGCGATATCATTGATGCTCCAGTGCTTGCCTGTAGCGATGTTGAAGACCTCGCCGCAGACCTGTTCGCAGGGGGCGTGCATAAGAAGGTCGAGAGCGCGGCAAATGTCTTCGACGAAGACAAAGTCGCGGGCGGCTGTGCCATTGCCGTGCACAGTCATAGGCTCATCGCGCAGGACAGAGGTGATGAAGCGCGGAATGACTTTCTCAAGGTGCTGGCGTGGGCCGAAGATGTTGAACGGACGCACAATAACGGCCGGAATATCATAGGTTGCCATATAGCTATAGACCAGCCGGTCGGCGCCGCATTTGGCGCTCGCATAAGGGCTCATCGGGTTGAGAGGGTGGTCCTCGTCAATCTCGTTTCGGACCGCTGTACCGTAGACTTCAGATGTCGAAATATGGATGAAGCGCTCAATGGATTTGCCGGCCCGCTGCACGGCGTTTGCAACAGTCTGTGTGCCAAGCACATCGGTTTCGAAGAAATGGCGGTTGTCGAAGATGGATCGAGTTACATGCGTTTCAGCCGCGAAGTGGACAACGATATCACTTCCAGCGACCAGCGCATTGACGATTTCCGGATTGCGGACATCCCCATGCCAGAAGCTGTAGCCAGGGTGCTCGTTGGAAAACATTTCCGCGGGAAGATTATCGATAGAGCCAGCATAGGTCATGGCGTCCAGGATGGCGATTTCATAGCCTGGGTATTTTTGCATGATGTATTGGGTAAAGTTGGACCCAACAAAACCGGCGCCACCGGTAATCAATAATCGCTTGGCCACGCGTCGTGCTCCTTCACCAACATGGTAAATAAGCTATGACGCGGTGTGCTTAAGATATGGTTAGCCCCATTCAGAGACGGTGCTAACCTTGACCTGACCGGTAAAGCCGCGCCTCGCCGACGCGGTAATATTCATCCAGTGATGCTGGAACCCGGGTAAAATAGCCCAGCATTTGCTGGCTTCGTTCGGGAAGGGCTTCGATGGCTGGCTCCCCAAGGGCTCTCGGATAATCAATCTGCTGTTTAAACCAGGAGCAGGTGAATTGGTGGTTGATGCCCATTCTGTTTTGGCTGCTGTGATTGACGCCGGCGCAGTGCCACAAGGTTGAATCAAAGAGGATGAGCGACCCAGCCGGCGCTGTGAGCGCTAAGGCATTGTCTTCAAGTTCCGTATCGCTCGGACGCGGCTTTTGCTGCGAGCCAGGAATGACCAGGGTGGCACCGCTTTCTTCGGTAAAGTCTGACACCGCAATGAGCGCATTCAGCGACGCTAAATAGCCATTCATCAATCGTGGATAGTCTTGATGCCAGCGCCGTTGGAAGAGGGCGGCATGCTCTGGCTTTGCGGGCGGTAAAACAAACCCGTTTTGCAAATGTAACACGGCGGTCGGGCTCAGGATGGTGTCGACGGCGCCCGCGATAACTGGGTTGGCGAGGAAGCGGAAAAAGAAGGGGTCAAAACGCATCATCAAGCGCAGCACACCGACTTCCCCAGCGGCCTCCAGGCGTTCTTGGCCGACATGCCGCTCAATGGCGCGCTGGACCTTGTCCATGGCTTTTATGGTGGCGGTGACTTCCGACTGCCGCAAAGCGCCTGGAATGACATAAAAGCCATCCGTCTTGATGGCCTGCGCAGCCGCGTCCCAGTCGGCCTCTATGGTTTTCAGCGGCGCGGTTGCCATTATTATGCCTCCAACACGGCGAGACCAACGCCGCTTTGGCCATAGCCATTGCCGTTGTAGAGCATGAAGCGGTCTCCTTCATGATCGAACACAAAGGGATAGCAGACCATATCGCTGTCCCATCCTTCTTCAGATGGCGTAAGAACCGGGGCCTGAATGCGCTCCCAATGCTTTCCATCTAGTGATGTGGCTTGGAAAATTTGGTAGTGCGCTCCGCGGGCGGAAAACCACATTGTTAAAGAAGCATCCGCTTCTTCTAAAACCGATGGTCGCGAAATGGCATATTCGCCTTGGGCAAAGTCGATCGCGACGTGCCCATCGCGCTGCCAGGAGACCCCGTCCAGAGAGTGCGCGCACTTAATATGATAGTGATGCGTCGGCCCGTTGCCGCTGTCTTCCCACCCGGTGCAGCTTAAATACCAATTGAAGTAAGTATCCCCGCGTTTGATGACGGCGCAGCTCGCCACGAAATGTGGTTCTTGAGGCGTGCGGTCTAAAATGGGGCCGTCAAAGCACCGCTGCCACGTGCCATCCGCCTGTTCTTTCGCCAAGCCAACTGCATTGCGAAAGGGCACGCTGACGCCTTGGTTCCAGCCAATATAATAGATGAAGCGCTCATCCTCATGGTCGCATATCCACGTCGGCATAACACCTGCATCATCGAAACAGCCGAGCGCGCCTAAGGTCATCAGCGGCGCGTCGGCGACTGCAATGACTTCGCGTGTATCGAGATTAAAATCGAACCACCCTGGCAGCGAATGGTTTTCTGCATCTCGGGCCGAGATGAAAACCCGATAGATATCGCCGCCTTGATGGACAGCGGTTGGAACGGCGGCAAACCCAGTCGCGGCTCCGCCAAGCGTAAGCCCGTCTAAAAGACGTCCCAATTTTCGCCAGCGCCCCATGACTATAGACCACGTAGCTTTCTAGCGGGAACGCGGTGGCGTTCTGTGCCTGCTCCGAGATAGACTCCGTCTGGCTCTGCATCGCTGAGAATGAGAGCGCCTGCGCCAACCACGCACCCATCCCCAACCTCGATACCATCGCGGATGGTCGCATTGATCCCTAAGAAACACCGTGCGCCAATGCGCGTGTTGCCAGCTATGCAGACCTCGCTGGAGACAAAAACATGGTCGCCAAGGCTGGAATCATGGCCGATATGATTGTTGGACCATAAGGTCACGTTGTTCCCAAGCGTGACCCCTGGCTGAATGACATTGTTTTCATAAATGAAGACGTTTTCGCCGATGTCTGTGCCTGGCCACAATGTGACGCTGGGGTGCACGAAGCTGGCAAGTGCGTATCCAGCCGCTCGAAACCGGTCAAAGAGGGCAGCGCGCACGGTGTTCACCTTTGAATAGCCGACCCCGATGAATAGGTCAGCCTGTGCCGGGGGATATTGCTCTGCAAGTCTTTCGGGGGCGAGAAGCGGCAGG
>ERZ1740067.1456-NODE-1456-length-16223-cov-11.060428_pt1 | contig 16223 bp, 25 predicted proteins | sample MGYA00581736_ERZ1740067 | MGnify/ENA primary metagenome ERZ1740067 (study PRJEB43018, sample SAMN04849236) | marine metagenome | isolation source: floating plastic debris | place: Pacific Ocean | collected 2008-08-27 | study: EMG produced TPA metagenomics... | reverse complement strand
AAAACACAAATTTTAAGATATTGCATGGATGCCCCTCATATTAACCTTTTCAAGACCATCGCATTTTCTGACGTATTTACAATAGAGTTTTTGTTTTCCGCATTTCGCCAATTTCTACATAAAAATTGGCGAAATGCGGAAACCGTGTTAGGCTATTAGAATCAACGCCTTAAGCTAATATTTGCGCGGGTTTGGCGTGATCGGGCGAAATTAGTTCGCCAATTTATATAACAGTACGCGCAAAAATTAGCGAAATTGCGCTATGTTGGAAAACGCTAAAATTCGGAACCCGAACCACATCAAAAAGGGCGAGACCATGAAGGTCGAACCCGTCAAGGATGTGAAAGCGATTAAGCGCATTCAAAAGCTCTTGGACGACAGCCCGCGAGATTTGTGTTTCTTCACTCTAGGGATCAACACCGCCTATCGCGCCAATGAGCTATTGCGGTTGACCGTTGGCGACGTGGAACACCTTGCGCCCGGTGATGTTTTAGAGGTCAAGCAGAGCAAGACCGACAAACACCGGACGGCCACAGTGAACAATTCTGCGGTCATGGCCATTGATAATTGGCTTGCTCATCATCCCAACCGCATCGCGACAGCACCGCTTTTTCCGTCCACGCGGGGCGGTGCGCCTATGACGGTTTCGGCAATGACGCGGAAGGTCAAAGAGTGGTGCGGGAATGTTGGCTTGCGGGGCAATTATGGGACGCATACCCTTCGCAAGACATGGGGCTATCAACAATTGAGGCTCAACAAAGATACGCCGCCACATATGGTTATGCCCCTTCTAATGGATGCCTACGGACATTCCAGCCAGAAGCAGACATTAGACTATCTGTGCATTCAATCTGACGAAGTGGCGAACCTCTTCATGCAGGTGGAGCTATAATGCTGCAATCACGAATTAAGGTTTTGAGGTGCTGATATGGCCGAGCCAGCAAAGACAAATGACAACCTTACAGGCCCAGACCAAGAGGCAATTGCCGCATGGTTTAGCCTTGAAGAACTCAACAATCTCAGGAAAATGAACGTGGCTATTCTGTCATCCGCTTGGCAGATAAAGCCCGACGGAACGGATTTCCGTCCTGATGATGTGTTGCTTGAGGAATTTCAGGCAAACAAAACACGAGAGATCATCTATCTAAGCAGTTATTTGCAAGATTTTTTGAGAGATCGGATTGCCGAAGCGCGGCAGCGCGGTCCGGCTGGTGTTCGGCAGCCATCAGGAATTGAATTTCTGAGCCATAGAGAAGTGCTATCGCGGGCAGCTGAAGCCGAAAACGAACAAAAAGCTCGTAATAATGAAGAAAACTATGTTAAAACACCTTATACAGACAATAACGAGGCGCAGCATTCTTCTTTAGAAGCGCCAGAGGACTTGAGTAAGACTAAGACGCTAGATAGCGCCGAGAATATCAGACCAGAGTTTAGCCGATCACTTGATCGTGCCGCAGCCGCCGAAGCAATGGCGATAGCCTTAGAAGAATCGGGGCTTTCACAACGGAAGTTTGCCGAGCAGCTTGGTGTGCCCCACACCGACTTGCAGCGCGTGTTAAAACAAACAGCCACTCTCGAAAAATCCCTAGAGTTATTGAGTGTCGCCGACAGTGGTTTTCAGGCGCAATTGGTGCGCAACTAATTTACCTATTGCGACTGGAACAAATTTAGTCCACTATCCCTGCATAGCGTAATTACGCCCGACGTGTGACCACGGCGGAGCGCTCCGCCTTCTGTCTTTCAGGAGGCGATTATGAGTTTAGAGCTTTCGTGGGCGCTGATCCCACAGGCCATAGATTGGACGATCACAGGCGTAAAAATTGCTGCGCCTGTCTGGGGAACGAACCTCCTCCTTCGCACCGTTTCTATGCGTACCTTGCAGCATTACGGCTTGCTGCACCCCCGCATTGAAAGCGCGTGGCCGCGCCTCATCCCTTGGCGTGAATTTCAGGAATACCGCAAAGCCTTCAAAGAGTGGTGGGAGGAGAACTTTTCCTTTGGCTCTAAAGCCACGGGCGACTTTCTGCCCGTCCTTTCGACCTTGCTTGAAAGCTACGCCCCCGGAGAGATTGTCTTAGGACGCGCCCGTCTTTGGTGGGCCATCCCATCCATGCAGTATATCGGCCACAAGCCCGATCGTTCCATGCTGGTCTTTGGCATGACGGGCAGCGGCAAAACCAACTGGACCTTAGAACAACTCGCCCTCACGCCCGACGATGCCTCAATCGTCAATATCGACGTGAAGGGCGTTGCAGCGCGAACGGTGATGCCCCCGAAGAAACGCAGAGGGCTGAACGTTCAAACGATCAATGTGCTTTCAGGTGAAAGCGCCTCGATCAATATCACGCGTCTGATCCGTGAGATTAACGAGCGCTGCGGCCAAGACATGACGACCATCATTGTCGAAGGCATTGCGCAATCTCTGGTGCCGGAGAACCCGAACGAAAAACCGTTCTTTCGGATTCAGGCATGGGAGGTCTGGAAAGCCGCCATACTGCATGAGGTTTCTATAAACCCTGATGCAACGTTGATGGATGTCTATGACCGGCTGATGCGCGGCTATTCAGAGTATGCCGACGACATCTCAGAGGCGCGGCAACTCTATTTTCTGGCCCTTGCCGAAAACCAGAATTTCGACGGCTTCATTTCGCGGATCGGCGGGATGCTGGCCAGTACCGACGAGCGCACCCTTTCCAACATTCTGCCTTCGGCCACGGGGCCGACTGCATGGCTGGGCCATGAGAACACCAAGCGGTTTTTAGGGCCGAGGCATGATTTCAATTTGTGCGACCTTAAAGGCGACAAGCCTTTAATCCTCAATATGGCCTGCCCGCCCGGTGAGTTGCGCACCACCTATGCGGGGTTCTTCCGCATGATGATGTATTTGACGATCAAAGTGCTTGAGCTTTGCCCGAACAATCTGCACCGCAAAGCGCCGACGCGGATATTTTGGGATGAGATCCAAAACACCGGACCCCTGCCCCCCGCAGCCGCCACTATATGGCCGCAACTGCGCGGGTTTCAGGCATTGGCGATTGCCTTGCCGCAGGACATTCCGGGTCTGAGAGCCGTTGCGCCGGATGCCTATAAAACCATCATGGCCAACAGCGCCGTGCAAATGTGTTTCCAGACCGAGTGCGACGAGACGCTTAAATATTTTTGTGAGCATCACCTCGGCCAGAAGACCAAACGCCGGAAAAATCGCAAAACGGGCCACGTCGATGAAAAGACGATCCCCGTCATGCAGCCCGACCAGCTCAGGAGGTGGTTACGCTTCACACCGGGCAGAGGCGGCAACATCATTTGCGCCCGAGCTGGTAAGCGTCCCTTGGCGCTCAGGATCGTGGAATATTACCGCGATTGTCCGGTTTATCTTTATGATCAGGACAATGAGTTTCCGATGCCCGCGGGCCATCGGAAAGGCCGTGATTTTTGGGCCAAGCACTTCGCCCCAAAAGCCATTCCGGCGCCTCCTGCCCCTGATGTTGTCCTAAAGGCCAAAACCTACGCCAAGGCGCGGCGCAGACAGCGCAGGAGGGCCGCATGACCCCTCGCCTTGTGTTGATCACCCTCAGACGTATTGGCCTCACAGCCGCGTTTCTGGCGGTATATGGCGTTGTTGTTGGCGGCGGGGCTTTCGCCTTTGCGTCCTTCCTTGATCAATTCGATACGCCGCTCGGCGTGGTGTTCACGCCAGCCGTTCCGATCCTTGCCGGCTTTCCCATTCTCATTGTGATTTCGGCCATCGATGCGTGGCGCAACGACATCGCCCGCCCCGTCTTCATTCCTTCCTCAAGCGGCAAGGATCGCAAGCCGCCGTTTGAAGGGGCCGAATCCGTACCCGCATTTTCAACCAAAGGAGAAGCCCATGACCACGCACGGTCCCAAAAAGCCAAACGCCTTTTTCCGGCCCATGAGCGCATTTCGCGCATGGCTGAGGCGAAGGCGCAACCGCCGCAACATGAAAGGAGCAGAGGCGACTAATCCCGACACGAAACGAACCGCTCCGGCCTTCAATTTGGACGGCATTTAAACCCACTCAGAAAAGGAGATTATCATGAGTGCAGCAGTGCAATTACAACAGGTGAAGCAACGGGCTTTGACCGTTCACCGCTCGCGTATCGTCATGGATACGGCGGCGCGGTTTTTGATGACAACCGAGGGCATGACGAACGATTGGCAGTTCTGGCTTGCCAAGGATCGTTTGAAAATCGCCATCAGCGAACAGTTGATTTCGCGCTTCTCCATCGTCTTGACCGATAACGGGCAAGCCGTGGCGAAGATGTTTTTCGTGATCGACTATTACAAGCACAATGCCGTTTGCGACATTGAAGAGCTGGTCCCTGTCGATGGCATCGAGGAGGGCAAAACATTCCCTTCCATTCATCGCATCATCGACGTGGCGCAGGAGTTTTTAAGCGCCGGATATGAGGCGTGTGACAATCCCGACGTGGAAATCTGGCACACCTATTCGGACGTGAAAGACGCAACGCTTGGGCGGCTTAAAATCCGTGAAATGCTCAGCATTGCGTTCACGGAGGAAGAGGACGAGCGCATGGGGCAGCGTTGGCAGGCGCATAATGCAGCCTTGGCGAATGCGCAGCGCAAAAGCACCGTGTTCCCCGACCTGCCCGAAGCCCATTTTGGCCTTCTTTCGTAAGGCGGCTGTCATGGACCAGATCAAACGAGAGAAGAACTTTCAACGGGCCGTATCGCAGCTTTTGGCGATAGAGCGGGAATATGGAACGGGCGGCGAGATCGACCCGGAGCAATCCGGCATTCGTCTGGTGGTCGATAACGATCCGCCCATGATCGCCGATCAGCGCGGGAGCGGCAACGCCCCCGCCTATACGGTCATTGAGTTGAACGATGCGTTTAGGGAGGGGTGTTTATCGCCCTCTCCTGTCGTGCCTGGTGCTATCGACATGAGCGATAAAATCGAAGCGTTAGGCGAAGAAGCGGTAAATCGCATATTGGCGAAGGTTGCCGCCTATGACGATTTTACGCCGGAGACAGACCCCGAAGGATTGCACAGTTTCGGGGCCGTGGACGATGAAGCGGGGGAAGTCCTTTGGCACATCGATGTTTATGAGAGCGCGGAATCCGATGCGGAGGCGCAGCACCCCGAAGACCCCACGCGGTCTTTCAGGGAGTTGATGTTGATGCTCGGCACCGAGCTTCATTGATCCGTTGAACGAGGAAAGGAGATTACAATGTCAGAGGACAAACACCCCCTTCTGAAGATCAAAGACGGTTTGCTTGAGGTGGCCGTTTTTGAAAACAAGACCGAGGACGGCAAGACCGTTTTCAATCATCAGCTTTGCCGGAGCTATCAGGATGGTGACGGGAATTGGAAGCGCACCAACAGTCTTTCAGGGATGCAGCCCCTTGCAGCGTCGAAGATGCTGGAACGGTCTTATGTGGAAGTGGCGAAGGTTCGGGCCGAGCGTCGAAGCCAGAGCCAAGGACAACGCGAGAGCGAAGAACACGGCATCGAACATTGATCGATTAGCCTTCTCGATCTTGAGACAAGGAGCCGTCCGAAAGGGCGGCTTTTTTGTGTTTAGGGCTGGCGGTCAGTTGGTTGCTTTTCGGAGCCGCCGTCGCTTGCCCTCGCCCCGTTTGGGGTGAGCGACGGGGGCGGAGGAAAGGAAGCAACGGGTTTGCTTTTTGGAGGGTCCCGAAGTGCGCTCTTTCGTCTGGTGACCCTTAAATGATCCATCCGAATTGAAGGCCGGAAAGACACGTACACCTGCATAAATCTCGAAAAACTTGCAATTCTCAGAGTATTATGGCAAAGGTTTCGTTATGACGGATAGCAAGATATGTTTTTTTCCGACAATAACTCCGTTATTGGGGCTAAAAAACGCGCTCTTCGAGCGATCTTGCTGGGGTTCCGACCCCAGAAGCCGGGCATGACGGGTAATCGATGATTACAGCCATGCTTTCGCAAATACGGGTCATCGGAGATGCGCGAATTTGCGACCAACCCTGTCCGGTTTGGATGCGGACCACCCTACGCGGATGGAGTGCGCCAGCAGTTTTGCTGAACCAAATTCAAGAGCCTGCCCGTGCTCTTAAAAAACATGGGCCAACGTTTCGCCGTTGGATGACGAGGAAGGTTTCGGCCTTCCATAACGACCAAGGGACCGCCCTTGGATGCGATGACTGAGTAATTGAGTGGAGGCCACATGGCAGCGCCAAAGAAAGACCCGGACGAGAAGCGCACCGAAAAAATCGATACGCGCCTCACCCCGCATGAAAAGCAGAAGGTTTTAGCCTCCTGCTCTGCGGCGGGATTGACCGAGTCTGAATTTACGCGCCGCCGGATTTTGGACTATCGGGTGCCAGCTTCAAAATCCCCAACCGATACCGCCCTACTCTCAGAGCTGAACCGCATCGGCGTGAACGTGAACCAACTGACCGCCGCGACGCACATGGATCGACAGTTTGTCGAATACTGGCGCGAGATCGGCAAAGAGTTGGAGGGCGTTTTGGTGAAGGTGGCCGCAGCCTATGATTCCTAAAGATCACGGTTTCGGCACATCCTTCAAAGGCGTTGGGCAATACCTGCTCCACGACAAAGGCCACGCCAACACGAATGAGCGTGTGACATGGACCCATACCGAAGGCTTCGGCACCAGTGATGCGGAAACCGCTTTTCGTATCATGGCCGCTGTGGCGATGGATGCGGACCGCCTCAAACGTCAGGCCCATGAAGCCGAGCAAGCCCAATTGCCGGAAGACGAGCGCAAGCCCTTCCGCAATGGCGGGCGCAAATCCAATCAGCATGTTTGGCATTTCTCACTAGCGTGGCACCCGGACGAAGCCGAGGGCCTAACCAAAGAACACATGATCGAGGCGGCGAAAGATGCCCTCGCCCAACTTGGCAAGAAGGGCCACACCGCCGACCAGCATCAAGCGGTGTTCGTTTGCCATGACGACGAGCCGCAGCCGCATGTTCATGTCGTCGTCAATCGGGTGAACCCGAACACCGGCAAGATGCTGTCCAAATACAATGATTGGAAAAAATTTTCACGTTGGGCGCAGAAATACGAGGAAGAGCGCGGCAAGGTTTATTGTCATCAGCGCCGAGCCAACAACATGACCCGCGACATGGGCGGCCATGTCTATGGCAAGGGCGACCTGCCCCACCACCTCGCCACGGCCAAAAGCGTCAAACGTGATCCGTCAAACGACAATGAGGACCGCCTTGCGAAAGTCGAGGCCGAACAGCGGGCCAAAACGGCTGAGCTTGCGCAAAAGGGCCGCGATCAAGCCAAGCGACATTTGGATGAACTGGCCGAGCGCCGGGAATTGTTTTTAGCGCAAAAACGCCAAGCACGGGCCGAGGCCGTAAAAGCTGTTCGCGCCGCAAAAGCGAAGGTATTTGCCGCCTATCAGCCTCACCAAACGGCCCTCTTGGAAGTCCACGAAATGCGGATTGCTGAGTTTGAATCCAGAGAGCGGGATTTATTCGGCAAGGCCCGAAACATGATTGAGGCCGTAAAAGCCACGTGGAGCGTCCAGAGAGCCGAAGACAGGCCCGTGAAGCTATCTGACTATTACAAGCCCTTCTCCGGCGAGGGTGCGCGTCTGGAGGCGTTTAAGGAGCAGATGCGCCAAGAGCAGCGCAAACTGGAAATCGAGCGCCAGAAGGCCCACGGGGACGCTGTGGGGCCGATTGTGCAGCGCCGCCAGCAAAAGGTGGCCGACGCACGGACCGCCTATGCAAACGAGCGTGACGCGATCAAGGCCCGCCATGCGCAGGAAGACGACGAGCTTAAGGCGCTCTGGCTCACACGACGGGTTCAACAAGACCGGGCAATCGAGGCGGCAAAGCTGGCCTCATACGCTAAGGGCAAGCGGACCCGTGAAACCTTCTCAGAAGCCGCTACAGAGCCGCCAGAGGTGCAAGGCGATGATACGGGCGACAACAGCGCCGGAGATGAACAAAGCCCCTCCCCTGCACCGTCACGCGGCGATATGCCGGAATATATCCGCAAGGCCAAAGCCGCGTTGAAGGCGCGTAGAGAGTTTCGGGAGAAGCGCGGCCAGCCGAAGGACGATCCCGGCCATGAGCATTAAAGCTTAATATCTTAAGTTCTTTAGGTCTTAAGATATTTCTCAAAGATATAATCAAGAGCTTCGTCGTGAAGCTGCGGCCCCGTGCGCTTATTCGCTTTATCATTCTTCATTTGGGCGACGAGTTGATCCCATTTAGCCGCGCGTTCGTCATCGACTTGGAAGCCTTTAGTTGAACGCTTTATCGGCTTCACTTTTGGGGCAGTCTTGGCTTTTGAATTTACGGTGCGGCCAGTTGCGGCCTGAGTTGCTGCCCGCCCCTGTTCCTCTTCCATCCATGCAGGTGTTTGACTGCTCATCACGCAACCTTTCTCATCGAGTCATCGTCTTGGGCCTGCATGTTCAGAACTGCGGACAGGATTGCTTCAAACTCCGCACGCCGATCATTGACCTTGTAGGCTGTGTTCATCTCAGGATCGAAAATCGTGCGGTATTCTTCCCCCGCTCTGCTGTAAACGCCTGAAGATTTTAGTTCAAAGGCCCCGGCTTGGCGCATTCCTTTTACGGCGCGAACTTGCGCTTGGCGCTGCATATTCCCATCGGTAACAACGGGAATAACGCGCTTGCCGCTTGGTTTGATGACCGCCAGAGCATCTTGATATGTGGAGATGTCAGGGCGGTCTGCTTTTGTGGGCATAATAACCGTATTGGCGGGCGGCAAATCCCAATCGCTTGCCGGATGATCGATAATCACAATGTCAGCATCGGGTTTATCTTTGGGAATGCCCGGTATCACTTCAAACGGCAGGTTCCCTGCGTTGTGATACTTAGTGCTTGTGCCTTGAGGGTCTTCGCAGACCACTAGGGGCTTAAGCCCTAGTTCACAGGCCGCCGCTGCAAGGTTGATGGAGATTAGGCTTTTCGCCTGCCCTCCCTTCGGATTCCATACTGATATGATTTTCATGGCTTAAGACCTTAAGATATTAGGACCTTGATATGTTGAGTTCATAATACCTAAAACTATCAGGATACTGAATTGCTAATTGCTCACGCCCCTAAGTTAATAACATGTTTGGTTAACAAGATGTTAATAACTTAAGGTGCTGATAGTTTAAGAGTATGATATCTTAAAACCTTAAGAACTTAAGGTCTTCCTCTTTTCTCGAACCACTTCCGGCAAAACCCAATGAAAGCGCCGTCTGGACTGCGAGGGGGTTCAGTCATCCATTCTCGCCATTCAGTCTCAAGATAGTGTACGTCCCAACCCGGAGCCGCTTCTTTCGCCCGTTCATATGTCTCTGCTTTCAGAAACAATGCGAGTTGAGGCTTTTCCTCGGTGTATGCGTCTTTGAACTCAGGCTTTGGCGAGACAACCACAATATCGGCTCTAAGCTCGAACTGATAATCTGGCATGTGGCCGTGCGTTTGATCGTCTTCGATGATCTTGGCGAGGAGGCGCTTAAACTCCTTGGCCGTTGAGCTTGAACCTGTTTTCAAGCGCAGTTTTTCTAGCCCGATTTTCCATTCTTTCTGATGGCCGCAGTGTTTTCGCGCCAACTCATAAAGGCGACGTTCTAAGGGCTTTCTAAGCTGAAAATACCGCCTGTTCAGTGTCAGGACTTCATGGCCTTGTATTGCATTGAAGACCCAGTCTGACAGAACAATTTCAACATCTTGCATTCGTCCGTCGCGGGTTTCTCTTACAATTCGTGCCCGGTCGATAAGCCCGAAAACGTCAAACTGCTCTTTGCCGCCTGTTACGATATTGGTTGAAATCGTTGTGCCACGCAGGCGTTCAAAGGCCGCCCGTAGCTGTTCATAGCCGCGCCCGTCTGTTCCTCTGTTTGTCGCGACTAAGAGATCGTAGGCTTTAAATCGCAGCGTCTTTGAAATTTCTCTGCCTTGGTTGATGGCGGCCATCACTTGAGAGATGCAGTAGATCAAGACATCGCGATCATGGACGGTCGCCAGTCCGTCCGAGCTTGGTTTGATTTCTACGAAGCTCTGCCCATCCGTGCTTTCATAATGCCTTGGCCGGGTATCTGGTTTTGTCGATAACGAGAAAATTGGATGCGCCATTGAGGCCGTGTCGCCTTTAGGCGCTGCATCGAAAATATCGCAGACGAAAAAGTCCCCTTGTTCATGACGCAAGGGCAGGAGAGGGGACCGTACATTCGTGTTTTCACCCACCATGTCCCCTTTATTCGTGTTTTCACCCACCAAAGCAAGTTACTTCGTGTTTTCACCCACCCGCGCCCTGTGGAAAACTCGCCGAATAGCGATAGATTGGAGGAATGATCTATCGTGCTTTTACACACCAAGTTTCGTGTTATCACACACCATCTATCGTGCTTTTACACACCGCATAGCGCTTTTCAGGATGATTTATCCTGTGATTTCAATGCAGTATTTTTCCTATGATTCGCGTAACACTGAATCTAACACTTAAATAACACTCACTCGGCAAGCCTCGTTCGTGAAGATATGGAACGCCATAGGCGTACTTGTTTTTTGATTGAATAAGGAATCGGCCAGAGGCCGATACTTTTTTATCCTCTTGCTGATTATCAGTGACCCCAGCAGAATTCCCTACGATAGCCGAGAAAGAGCCCCTTACAAAATCAACCTGCAAGCAGGGGGCGCAAGCGCCCGATTTTGACGGGCCACTTTCCCGTCTACTCCGGTCATGGCTTTGGGGTTGCACTGAAATCAGACGGCGAGAGGAGTAGGGCGACGAGCAGCAAAGCTGCTCTTACGCCCAAAAGAGCCGGGGAGGGGTTCCCTAAAATCAGACAGGGGAAAGAATTTTAGAAAAAAGATTGCTTGGCGAGGGGTGCTTGTGGTTCAGTAAAGGAACAAAACAAGAACGATCCGACCCCTTGGAGAGCCTATTTTTAACAATGTGGAACTGTCCCACCAAACCTATTCCAAGTCATTATTTTATCGAGGAAGCCCTGTGCGATCTCGATAGCGCCATGACGCAGGTGTTTGAGGAAGAGGGACCGGACCGCAAAAAAGTAGAATCCGCTTTCGAGGTCTTGGCCGGACATCGGTTTTTAGAGGGCGTATATCGCCGCAGGTTCATCGAGGCGATGTTTGAGCAGCCCTATGACCCCGCCACCCGGTTTCGGGCCTGTGAGGCCGCCCTTGAGCTTCTAAAACGTCAAATAGGGTATGCGTGAATGGGCCTGATCGAAGAGGAGCTAGATTTTAGAATTTGTCAGACCGACAAAAACGGAAATCTTGAAACCATTGTGGGCCGCACGGCGCATTTCACAATGGCCATGGCGGCCTATGAGGCGGCCCTTGAAGTGTATCCCAATTGCGGAATCTCGGTGTTGCATCGGGCGCGGCAAATCCGGCACCGGCCCGCGCAGGGTTTGGGCGGCAGCACCGATGAAGGCCGTTAGCGTTCTTCATGTCCCCCGCGATGGGGGACAAGCGTCGTTAGACTTACTACCCCAATGATCGATGGGGGTAGGCACAGGGGGTTAGAATTAAATGGAAATTTCACCGAAAAACGGGCTATAATAGGTACATGAGCGACACCATGAACATACGTGATGAAGTCAAAACCATTGAGAGGGGCACCGCTGAAAAGGCGATTAGCCCAGAGCATCGCGCATGGATGAATGCCCAAATTCAAAAGACGATGGATAAGAAAGCGCGAGGCGAAGCAAATTACACCCCGCTTGAGACCGTCCGAAAAGAGTTTGGGTTTTAGTGCATATACGCTTTGAAGATGACGCACTTGAAGATTTGCGCGGCATAAAAACCTATCTCGAACCAAAAAATCCGGCGGCTTGCGAGCGTGTCCTTTCCAACATTTTCACAACGATAGACCAGCTTGAACGTTTTCCCTTCTTAGGCCATCCCGGCGAAGTGGACGGCACACGCGAACTTTCCGTTGTGCGCTATGATTACGTGATTGTGTACTCAATCCCTGATGATTTTCATGTCGATATTGAACGTGTGCTGCACACTTCAATGGAGTATCCGCCAGAAAATTAGCGCTTCGGCTTCGGAAATCTCCGGCGACGACGTTTAGAAGACATGCGTGGTTGATGGCGCGGCTTTGTTGGCGTGAACTTCCGGTCAAAGCGTTTCTTACCAAACCCGATCACTGGCGCATGGCTGGTGAAGGTGGCCGACAGGCGCGGCGCTCCGGCGAGGCTCATAATCTGGCCTCTTGTTCCCAAGGTTCAGGGCCGGACAATTCGGGGTCAGCCGCAAAGTCCAAATCCTGCATTTGAAAACACAAGGTTTCGGCTTCATCCTCGCGGCCTGACTTAAACAATTTATCGGCTCTGTGTCCTAATACGCGGACACGCTTTAAATACTCATTACGCAACATTTTAATATACCCAAGCAAAAATATGGGAAATCTCTATCATAGAGTAAATTAAAAATGCAAATTTATCTTTATACAGACATAAATTCGTGGAATATTTATTAGTATGAAACGTTCGACACTCAGCGCCAAACAACATCTTGTCGATGGCTTGGAAAGCCTCTTAGAGGCGCAAAAAGCGATGAAGCTATCTCAAGAACTCGCGCCGAACTGGTTGAAGGCGGAGGCCATAGGCCGGATCAAAGAAGCAAGCGCGGCATTGCAGATCGCAGGCGGCCATGTCGTGGAGGTCATTGAGTCCGAGCTTGTCGAGTATGACGACGAGCAGGGGGGGATAATTCGCCGAACTTGGGAAGCCTGATGAAATAATCTCAGAGCTTCTGTAAATTAATGTCCTAAATGACAAGAAGGACAACGAGCCTATCGCCATCACGCTCATTGATATGTAAAGTATCGAATACCTTATGGTGATATTTCGGGCTGGTTTGTCGTTCCCATTCGTCAAACGCAAAGCGCGATGCACTAGCTTGTCTAAATACGAAATCTGGATCACTGGTTTTAGCCACACGCTGCAAAAACTGCGAGCCGAATTGCCGTACTAGGCTCCGGACCCATAAAATTGTAGCGCAGTGATGCGAACAGTGATTCATTTTTGCCAAAGGGAGGCAATGATGGGTGCTCAATTTTTCTGGCTTTCGGACCGTCAATTCGCAAGGATCAAACCATATCTGCCAACGGACACACGCGGTGTTGCACGCGTTGATGATCGCCGGGTGATCTCGGGGATCATTCATGTCCTCAAATCAGGTTGCCGTTGGCCGGATGCGCCGCGCAATCAGTATGGTCCGCATAAGACACTCTATAACCGCTTTGTTCGCTGGTCCGAAAAGGGTGTTTGGGGTGATCTGTTTCATGCGTTGAGCAAGGCTGGCGGCCCGCCTGCGCAGGTTTTGATTGATTCAACGGCGGTGCGCGCTCATCGTTGCGCCGCAGGCGGTAAAGGGGGGAGGAAGCTCAGGCCATTGGCAGGTCACGCGGCGGACGCACGACAAAAATCCATGCGTTAACAGATCAATTCTGTCGTCCCATCGCGTTTTCCCTCACTGGCGGTCATGTTGCTGATTGCGTTGCTGCCGAAGGGCTATTGCCAATGGCGCCAATCGAAACAGTCGTCCTTCAAGGCGATAAAGGCTATGATAGTGACAAGGTGCGTCAACAGATTGAGGCGCACGGCGCTGCGCCAAACATACCGCCCAAGGTCAATCGCAAATACAAACCAGGGTTTTCGCCAGCACTTTACAAAAACCGAAACGCCATTGAACGCATGTTTGGTAGAATAAAAGACTTCAGGCGCATCGCAACACGGTACGATAAACTCAGCAAAAATTACCTCGCTGCTGTGCAACTCACCGCAACCGTGTGCTATTGGTTATGAGTCTGGACCCTAAGGCTCTTTCATGTGCTGTCGGTGTTGCCCTCGCGGACGGCATTACTCTTTGCGAAACCGTCTCAGCCAAAGCTAAAGTTGGTGAAGTCCCACAGATTGCTATTGCATACTCGCCAGAGTGATTTTGGCGAAGGTACATAAAGGAGTCTTCTACACATTGTGTTCGTTTACCTCTGCTCCGTTCCCCGTGAACTGTCCCTGACAGCCCCAAATATGTGTATGGGATGCTTTCGCCATCGATTTTTAGTGTTGATGGGCTCGTTACGAAAAAGGAATATACACCTTGATCGTCTTCCAGATAGGAAATCAGCGAACCGACAAATAAATCGCCCCTTGGAATGTCTCCGAGTACTTCGTAAGAAGATTCTACTATACTTCGACAAATATTACGCCATTCATTCGCGTTTTCATCAGTTATTCGCGTACGCTTAACTTCCACAATGGTTTCCCCAATTTTAAAACGATTGACCTGCGCCCTTAGGCGCCCTCACTACTGCCGATTAGTTGGGGGTCTATTCGTTTAAGGATATAAGAATAGCAAGGTGAGAAATGGCAATAGGAATTACGAGAACCTGCGTCATCGCCTGAAAATTGGGTCAGAGACTATCAGGTGCGTTTCGGGTCGGAAATTAGTCGTCGTATTCGATAAAACTACGGGTTCCAATCTTGGGCTTTGTCTGACCAATGCCCCACGTCTGGTTAGCTTGTTCGAGCGCTTTTAAAGATTTAACCGTAAAACTCTCTGTGATAAATCCACCCGAATTTGTCCAACTACTAATGTTTTCAATACTAACTGCACGTCCATTGCCTATATGGACCCCTACGATACGCCCGGTATTGAAATCAAACAGTGCTCCGCCTGAGCTACCAGGCGACGACTTGCACGTATGTTTTAATAGTCCGTTTTCAGATGAAACTACGTGGCATACTTCATCCATCGAAAGAGGTAACCCCCCAGAATGGGCAATCAAGACTACTCTTTTGTCATCGGAAAGACTATCATGTACTCGCTCACTCCACGAGCGCAGGCCGTGTCGATTCGAACCTCGGTCTATGATCGGATATTCCTCTAATTGACTATCCTGCGGCGGTAACCATATTTGAGCAGTTGAATTACCTTCCGGATAATGCAGAAAAGCGTAGTCAAGCTTTTCGTGCTTGTCGTAAAACCCGGTATCTTGCTCGTAAAGTGGTATTTCACTAGCCAAACTTGAAAATTGTGTTTTTGTTAATCCGAACCTATGAAGCATTTCTATTGGTTGTAGCTGTACTGACAATGGTTTTTCTTTTGCTTCTTTGACAATATCAAAGATGTCTTTCTTGTCGATGAACCATTCAAGCGCCACGCTGTGTGAATACTCCAAATTTCGATTGTTTAAGCAATGAGCAGCCGTCATCACCAGAACATTGAAGGAGAATCCAGTACAGAAAGTAATATGCGTCTGATCGTCTTTATCTTGGAAAAAATTTGCAATCAGCCTGATATGTTGAAAGTTATCTCTTGAAACATATGATTTGCCAAAAAAATCCCCTAATGGGTTTAAGGCACTAGTGATACGGCATTTTTGATCATCATGTAGAAGAAAGGTTGTTTCCTCAGGCCTCAAAAAACTTCCAGAATAAAAAGCCCGCACTTCTGGAGGTAATTCCTTCTCAAAGAAATCCTTTTTGTCTTCATCTGGTATGTTATATGCACGATTATATATCGTATCTGCGTTTTTACCCTGCTTACGTTGACAATCACCAATTTGAGCCCAGCTATTTCCACTTAATACAGTGGAAATAGAAATTAAAAACACTATTATTCGTAATTTTAATAATCGCACAAAAGCCACACCTATTACTCGAGATCGTCCTTGCATGAAGAATAATTAGCTTCCACTTTACTTAGGTCATAGTTCTCATGAACGAATAAGAAATTCTTTATTCCTTTTTCCTTTGAATCAATCTCTACAATTATATTGTAATTGCGAACTTGGCTGTATCTATATGTTTTTAAAGCTGCGGAGATGACTTTTTTAATAAAACCCCAAAAAGGGATAATGCTTTCATCTGACTTAATTTGACAATATCGAATTTTTTGGCCTGCAACTCTCGCTACCTTGCTCCAATTTCCGAGGCGAGCGGGTATTTCAGGCTCATTTACATCAACAGTAACTATATCATCGCCTTCTTTTTGTGCGAAAGCTAAGCTGTATGCTAACTGTTTATCGAATCTTTGAGTGTCGGAAAAAGTAATATTAGACTTATATATACACCCTAGACAGGTCAGCTCTTTGAGTGTGTCGTTAGCTGATGCTCTTGAATTTATAAGTAAATTTGAAGCCCCTAAGGCTACTAGCGTTAAAACACAAATTTTAAGATATTGCATGGATGCCCCTCATATTAACCTTTTCAAGA
>ERZ1740067.1455-NODE-1455-length-16225-cov-7.010266_pt1 | contig 16225 bp, 14 predicted proteins | sample MGYA00581736_ERZ1740067 | MGnify/ENA primary metagenome ERZ1740067 (study PRJEB43018, sample SAMN04849236) | marine metagenome | isolation source: floating plastic debris | place: Pacific Ocean | collected 2008-08-27 | study: EMG produced TPA metagenomics... | reverse complement strand
GCTATTAAAGAGCGATAGGTTCGAGAAAGAAGCCGAGGTGGTGACCACAGCGACCGATCAGCTGCACTTTTTTATGGGCGGGGGATACACCTTTTTTATGGATAGAGATGTGACCTTTACCCCTTCATTAATGGCCAGGACGGTTCAAGGGACACCCCTATCACTGGATTTAACGGCCACCTTTGGAATTTATGAAAGGATAGAACTAGGGATTAACCATCGTTTGGAGGAATCCATTAGTGGGATAGCATTCTTTAATGCGGCAGAGTGGGTCGCCATCGGGTATGCCTATGAAGGGGCGATTACCCAAGTGAATGATTATGCACGAGGTACCCACGAGGTTATGATGCGCTTTAGATGGTAACATTTTAACGCTAACAGAGTGGGCGTACGAATTGGACGTCATATTTGGATTAGTTTATAACTTTGAAATGCTTTAGGGAACGTAGAAGTACATTTTTTTCAATGTCGAATGATCATAAACAATTGTGTTAAGTCTTCAGAATCGGCCTTTTTGTTTGTAACCAACTTATTCAATAAGAAAAGTCTCATACTTGGTCTTTTTTAGTAATTCTCCTAATTCACGTTTTAAAAGACATCTCAAAATATTCAACCCTTTTCTTCTTGGATATTTCTACATCGAGATTGAACATTAATTGGATTAAACAAAATTTGAGTATTTTTAATATTAAATATGTTCTTTTAATATGAGTATGTAATCGAGTGAGCAATTCGGTGCTTATATTAATTTTTTAGAATATAACTTTTTGAATATCAAATAGATAAATTTTAAGTTGTGACCCCTCCGTGGTCACGAATAAATAAAAAAGCTTCACGTCAAATCAAGCTCGCTTGAATTTGTAAGTGGGGCTTTTTTATTTTCAGAGCGGAGCTCTGAGGGAAGGGCGAAGCCAATCTCTTTGGTCACTAATTACATTTAAAACACCCAATTTTAACTGGGCGTTTTGTACGGGTAAATGAGCCGTCCTGGTTTCCTTTATGATGTCAACGACAACTTCATTGAACTTTTAAGATTTATTTGTAGGCATTTAAAAAGGTGACCTTCAACTCTATTTCTTTTTAAGCCATACTTTGAACCCAACAATAATAATCAACATTTGTAAATAGAATGTTTTAAGGGAAGAGTGTTTTTGTATATCTAAAACGTTCTTTGGTCTTTAAACCATCTGAAACGTTAGTCTATGCCACAATTAAGACTAAGGTAGTTTTTGACTTCTTAAAACCTCCAATACTCTCAAATCTTGTAGACTTTTGGAAGTCCAAGTACCATAGTATCCCTTTGGTATTATGAAAAAGTCACCGGGATAAAAATCTTGTTTCTCTTCACCATTTTTGGAAACTAAGGTCAAAATACCATTCAGAACATGCATTAACCGTTCTTGAGATAGATTCTGAAAGACTTTTTCTTTGGCACGTAGAATGTTTACATCAAGTTCAGCACCTTCATAATACACTTCAAAATCCTCTTGATTTCCAGTCACCCCGGATATCATATCCCTATCAAATACTTTAGCTTTGGTAATTGTCGATTTAATGGTCGAGTCAGGGCGGTTCTTGGCAATAAGTGCCAACTCCAGGTGCAACCCACCATTATCAATAAAATTCCACCTTCCATTGAATCCTTTGGCCTGAACAAAATAGTCTCCTGAATGTACATCAAAGGACTTTTCCCCATTTGGCTCGACAACTGCTTTTCCATTTATCCAGAAGATAAATTCTTCTAAGGGAAAGCTCTTGAACTCATTGGTGATTCCAGTACCGATAGCGATCATGTAGATAATTATATTTTCTCCTTCGAAAATTTTCTTTTGGTAGGTTGGGCTCTTTGGGTCTTTCTGTTTTGCTAACGTTAACCCTTCACCGGCTAACAACGTATTTGGAATTTTATAGACCTCAGTACTGCCGTACGTTTCTTCTTGTGCCATCAGGGTCCACGCCATGATAAAACTAAATAGTAGTGCTAGTGAAACTCTTTTCATGGTTTTTGATTTTTAAACGAAAGTGCTTCAATTGATGTAAAAAGAGGTCTTTATCGATAAATCCGTACTCCTTTTCAATAAAAGAGGACTAAACGGTCTCCTTAAATTTTGAAGGGGTCATATTTTTAATCCTTTTAAAAGTGGCAAAAAAGGAAGACTTACTTCTGAAACCTACTTCATATCCTATTGCTTCGATACTTAGAGGTTGTTTTTTGTGAAGTATGTGACAAGCCTCGTCTATGCGATATTCGTTGATGTATTGATGAAACGTTTTTTTTAAATTATCGTTCAATATTTGTGACAAGAAATGCCTGCTCACACCTAGCTGATTGGCAAGCACGTCAAGCGTCAAATCTGGATTGCGATAAACATTTTCAGTCTCCATTATCCGAACAAGTTTTTTGTTTATCGGTTCAAACAGGTCATCACTGATCTTTTTACTGTAAGATTTTTTTTTGCCGAGAGAACGAAAGACAAAAGACAGGTATGTTGCATAGAAAATGATGGAGAATACCAATGGGCCGAGAATATAGGTTGTCCATAATGAGATAACAAATCCAAGACAAACGCTAAGCAGTGCACAAAAGACTATTGCCATAAAATAGCTTTCATATGAATCCCTTTGCCCCTTAATCAATGACCATATACTATTACGTAATGTTATCAAGGTGAACAATAAATATATTGATAGCACGACATGGATGGAATACCTAATTTGGGTGTCCCATGTCTTAAAGTCGAATAAAATCCATAAAAAAATTACGACAAAAAAGAACAAGGTCAATTGTATGAGATAATAATTCAAAATTTTACGGTCTTTTGTTTTACTCATGAGTGAAAAAGACCATACCGTTGGACCAAGAAATAGATTGGAGATTAATCCAATCTTTATAAATGGTATAGGTACCGATTTGAAATAGTAGAAGCAAGATATGCCGACACGCACAACCAAAAAGCAGAGCAGTATACCAAGAAAAAAGTCATAAAGCCTCCTGTTTTTTTTGAAAAAGAAAAGATAAATACTGAGCAGAAAAGCATTAAATACGCCTAACGCCGCAAAGAAAAAAAGAATATTTTCAAGCATAATCAATAAATCTAAAAGTAAAGATTTGAATTAAGAAATAGACCTGACATCTGTACTTAACGGAATGATTATATTCCTGTTATCGAGTTTTGAACTATTTATAAAGTTGTGGCTACCATAAATTAATGTAGTTTAAACCCAGTATAATTCTTCTTGAAAATGATTGCCCTTGTTTTAGTGAAGGTATCATATTATTGAAGCCATTGGTCGGTAAATACACTTTTAATGTATAGCAGAAGATAAGGCCTTTACTTAACGGTTCAAGTTAGGGATTAGAACTGAAGGGTACTTAAAAACTTCTCGGCATTCATAAGGTGCGTTTCTTTTTTTTCCGGACTCATTTTATCATACGTCCTGACCAGCATACCTAATCTCGGATTTTTTAAAAAGAAATCTCGGTGTACATCCATAAACCTCCAGAAGAGACCATCCCAGGTGGATTGCCATTCCCCTTTTTTGTAATTACTCATTTTCATGAGGTAATTACTTCCGCTAATGTAGGGTTTGGTCGCAAATAATCCACCATCTGAAAATTGGCTCATACCGTAAATATTGGGTACCATGACCCAATCATAGGCATCGATAAAAAGTTCCATAAACCAGCAGTATACCTCATCTGGATCAAATTCACATAACATCATAAAGTTACCCAAAACCATCAATCGCTCTATGTGATGACAGTATCCCGTTTTTAAAAGACGCTTTATGGTAATGTCAATGGGATCAATACCCGTGGTACCATCATAAAATGATGGGGGTATCTTTCTTTCAAAGTTCCAAAAGTTTCTTGTTCGTTCTTCCGTGCCATGAAATTGATAGATACCACGAATAAATTCACGCCAACCGATAATTTGTCGAACAAAGCCTTCAAGTGAATTTAAGGGTACGCCATTCGCTTCGGCATAGGAAATGGCACCTTCAATAACTTCCTTTGGGTGGAGTAGCCCTACATTAAGCATTGGGGTCAGTACGCTATGGTTCAGAATACTTTCTTCCTTGACAATCGCATCTTCATATGGGCCAAACTCTGTAAAGCGTTGTTCAAAAAATTGTTGCAACCATTCTTTTGCGGTTGAGAATGAGGTAGGATAGTAGGCATTGTTGTCCAATTCACCCAAATGGTCGCTAAAATGCTCAGCGACGTAACGAGTGGCTTCTTGATGATATTCGGTCGCGTCTGGAAAATGGATACTTGGTGGTATTTTCTTTGCAGGATATTTTTTTCGGTTTTCGGTATCAAATGTCCACTTTTCACCAACGGGCTTACCATCGTTTTGTAATAATATGTGTCGTTGTTTACGCTGTTCGGTATAAAACTTGGTCTGATGGTATTTTTTTCGACCGGATCTAAAATGATTGCCCAGATCTTTCGGAGTGTTCAGAAACATTTGGGAATCATGGATGTGAACGGTTATATTAGAGGCGTTGCACGAATGCTCAATTCGTTTTGATAACCAGTAATCCACTGGGTCTATATAGCACACTTGTTCAACCCCGCCTTTCGATAGGTCGGTTATCAGCTTGCGAATGTCTGAAATATATTCTTTAGCTTCAATATAATGAACTTTTTTGCCCACCTCAGTGAGGTATTGGGCATACTGCTTCATTGATGCTCTATGGAAAGCTATTTTTTGTTTGTGGAATTTAAATTGTTTAAAAAAAAGCCATTCTTCTATCAAGTAGAAAGCGTGTTGATTTTCAAATAGGGTACTCTTTTCAAAAAGTTGATGGGGAAAAACAAGATTTACGCTTTTCATGTCGTTTTATTTCTTCTGCAGCGTTCACTACAATATTTTACATTGTCCCAATCACGTTCCCATTTTTTTCTCCAAGTAAAGGGTCGATCACAGGTTGGGCAGGTTTTAGTGGGTAACTGGGATTTTTTCATGTTACCACGTTAATTCTTTTTTACACTTCTTCCAAAAAGAGAAAAATGAAGAAAAGTATCCTGTAACGGAGAACATCCAATCCCTGTCTACTTGGGTTCCTTGATAATGCTGGTTCGTTGGATGTGATTTGAAAAATATGTCCTGTGGATGGTAAGTGTCCATCATTTCCTGAAATTCCCCCACAAAGACTTGAATGCCAGTAATACTATTTGAAAGGCCCAAGGCAAATTCAATTGATTTACTGGATACCGGATATTTTGTGAAATGAGAGGGTTCTAAAAGAAGAATGCGATTGGCGTCTTCGTCTGCTCTCCAATTGGGGTCAAGATTATAAAAATTATAAATCAAGGTTGGTAAAGAGGAGTCAATATGAAGGTATTGGCCCTCTGGAAGTTCAGTGGTAAGCGTAAAAGAATCAATTTCGGCTAGTTCTTTAGGAGCGTCTATGGTGGCCAGTTCTTCATAAGAAATGTCTAGAAAAGTGCCTCGTTGGTTTGAGTTGCAATACTTATTGATGTTACCTTGATTGGCAATATATTTTTTATTGCTATTGGAACCTGCAACCCATTGCCAACTTAGGGCATTACTTGCCCAATCGCCATCCCATAGGTAATAATACATCCATTGGGCAGGCTCGAGCCAATGGCACTTGGCGACATTGGTACAGATTGCGGCGATATACATACGCACATGGTTGTGTAAATAACCTGTACGGTAGAATTCCATAATGGCAGCATCTATGGCCTCAATACCTGTTTCCCCTTTTATTATGGCCGTGGGAACTCCTCGAAATTCGATGTCCGGTTGGGGGTGTTTTAAATCACTATCTATAGCGTTGCTTTTGGCTATCCAAATCTGTTGCCAATAATCACGCCAAGCAAGCTCTTGAATGAACTTTTCAATTTGATTCGGTCGATATCCTTTATCAAGAACAGCATGCATCACTTGTTTGGTACTGATAACCCCTCGAGAGATATACGGGGAGAGATATGTCACATCCCCATTAATGAAATTTCTGGTCTTTCCATAGGCGACAGGGTCTATGGCTTCAATACGTTCTTCGATGGAGTTAAACGCAGTTTCAAAATTTGTACGCATCATTTTGGGGTTTAACGCTTACTGATTTTGTTATTTGAAATAGTCCGCTGACGCGAGCATTTAAATCTATCTATATCAGGATTCCTTTTTTTAAGGTGTTTTTGACTTGTACCACTGTTAACGCGTTTTCGCCATAAATTGAAACTACTCCGTTTTAACTCAGCACGCATGATTTTAATGACTTCCTTTTCAGGTATACCAATTTGAAATTCTATGGCCTCGAAAGGGGTACGGTCTTCCCACGCCATTTCGATAATGCGGTCAATTTGGCGCTCATCAAAATTATGGCGCATTAAACTAAGGCGTCAATTTGTTTCATCACTTCTTCTGCCTCGGCCACCTTTTCATCACTTAACTTGCGATTACTGGTAGAGAGTTGATGGGCCTCTGCCATAAGTTTGGCATATTGGTCTTGCAGTTTTTCCTTCTGGGACTTTTTCTTAAATAATCCAAACATAACCTTGATTTTATCCAAAAATAAAAAATGTTTAATCTTTATTTAAATAAATTAAACAAAAATTAGGTTAAAAATAGGTGCTATTGATATGATGTTATTGAGGGTATACCTGTTTACTATTTAGAATGGCTTTGATGATCATGGGTGCGTGAATTCTTGAATTCTCGATAAACCACTTATGGGTTTCCATTCCACCACAGATGACACCCGCGAGGTACAACCCTTTAATATTTGTTTCCATAGTTTCGGGGTCATACTTAGGAAGTTTTTTTTCATCTTGGGATAGTTCGATTCCTAGCTTTTCCAAAAATTCAAAGTTTGGTTTGTAGCCCGTTAGGGCCAAAACAAAATCATTCTCTAAATTGACTTTGCCATCTGGTGTGTCAATCACCAATTCACTTTGTTTTATTTGTTTGACCTGTGAATCGTAATATGCTGCGATACTACCTTCTTTAATCCTATTGATAATATCAGGTCGAACCCAATATTTAACGCGTCGACCTACCTCGGGCCCGCGTATGATCAGTGTTACTTCTGCACCTTTTCGCCAGCACTCCAATGCCGCATCAATAGCGGAATTGCTCGCACCTATAATGGCGAGTTTTTGATTGGCATAAAAATGGGGATCTTTGTAGTAATGTGAGACCTTTGGTAAATCTTCACCGGGTACATCTATGGTGTGGGGCAAATCATAAAACCCGGTAGCCAAGATGACGCTATCCGTTTGATATGTGTTTTTCGAGGTTTTTATTTGAAAGGTACTTTTTAGCTTTTCCACCGTTTCGACCTTTTCAAATAAGTTGATTTTTAGTTGGTTTGACGTTACGATCCGTCGATAGTACTCCAACGCTTCATTGCGTTTTGGTTTGGCCTCTTTACTGATGAAAGGTATTTCGTCAATTTCTAATTTCTCTGACGAAGAGAAGAATTGCATATTTATGGGATAATTGAAAAGTGAGTTAACAATGGGCCCCTTCTCAATAATCAAATAGTGCAACCCTTTTTGTTGGGCCTCCAATCCACAGGCGATACCAATCGGACCTCCCCCAACAATTATGACATCGTACGTTGACATTATGAGATTTCTTTTTTGAGGTTGGCTATCGTAACGGTCGGATTTTCACTGTTGAAGACAAAACTTCCTGCAACCAGCACATTTGCCCCAACTTCGACCAATCTTTTGGCATTGCCGGAATGTACGCCTCCATCAATTTGAATCAGTGTATTTGTATTTTTCTTATGAATAAGGGTCTTTAGTCTTGAGACTTTGTCATAGGTGTTTTCAATAAAAGATTGACCACCAAACCCAGGATTTACGCTCATAATACAAACGAGGTCAATTTCTGTAATACAGTCTTCTAATAAATCAACTGAAGTATGGGGGTTAAGGGCTACACCAGCTTTGGCCCCATTAGCCTTGATGGCTTGTATCGTACGATGCAAATGTGCACACGCTTCATAGTGTACTGTAAGCACATTTGCTCCGAGATCAATAAATGTATTGATATAACGGTCTGGGTCGACAATCATCAAATGAACATCCAATGTTTTATGGGCATGCTGCGCTATTGCTTTTATTACGGGCATTCCAAAAGAAATATTGGGTACAAATACCCCATCCATTACATCTAAATGAAACCAGTCTGCTTCGCTATGGTTGACCATTTCGATATCCCGTTGCAAATGGGCAAAATCCGCGGCCAATAATGAGGGTGCTATTTTTCTTGTCATGATGCAAAGGTAGAAAATGGAAAAAATAGGCTTATAAATGAAAAAACTCCGGTAATCAGCCGGAGTCTATTCATCAATCAAAAAACGAACAGTCATGATAAACTGCTGTAGATTGTAAAATTACAAGTTTCTTGCCAAAAAAACAATTTAAGGTAAATTTAACTTGGAATTTTTGTAATCTTAACTGTTTTGTTTAACCTAGATAGGTCTTTAAAATTTTACTTCTTGAGGTGTGCTTTAGTCTTCGAATTGCTTTTTCCTTGATTTGACGCACACGTTCACGGGTTAAATCGAAAGTTTCCCCAATCTCTTCCAAAGTCATTGAGTGCTGACCTGCTAAACCAAAGTATAAACGAATCACATCGGCTTCTCGTGGCGTTAGCGTCTCAAGAGCGCGTTCGATTTCGGTCCGCAATGATTCATGTAATAATTCTTTATCAGGATTTGGAGATTCACCACTCTTCAGTACATCGTATAAATTGGAGTCTTCACCATCAATAAGTGGCGCATCCATAGATACGTGACGGCCCGAATTTTTCAATGATTGTTTTACGTCCTCTACCGTCATATCAAGCTCTTTTGCAATTTCTTCCGCAGACGGGATACGCTCATGAGCCTGTTCCAAAAAGGCAAAAGTTTTATTGATTTTGTTGATGGAGCCAATTTTATTCAATGGCAGTCTTACAATACGCGATTGTTCGGCCAAAGCCTGGAGAATGGACTGACGAATCCACCAAACAGCATAAGAGATAAACTTAAATCCCCTTGTTTCATCAAATCGTTGAGCTGCTTTGATCAAGCCTAGGTTTCCTTCATTTATTAAATCAGGAAGGGTAAGCCCTTGATTTTGATATTGTTTTGCTACGGAAACGACAAACCTTAAATTCGCTTTGGGCAATTTTTCTAAGGCCAATTGGTCTCCTGCCTTTATCCGTTGTGCCAACTCTACTTCTTCATCAGCGGTAATTAGGTCAACTTTTCCAATTTCCTGTAAATACTTGTCCAACGAAGCGGTTTCCCTGTTGGTAACCTGTTTTGTAATCTTTAACTGCCTCATTCTAATTTTCCTTTCTTGTTAAGTTTGGGGACTTCCCATTTGGTTATACGTAGAAATCTTGAAAAAGTTACAATTCGATATTTTTAATTTGATTTCCCTCCCTAAAACCGCACATTAAATCCGGAGTACAGTCCAATAAAATAGGGGTTGGGATGCTCCACTCTGCCGCGATATCCCCCAAACTGATAGGTAAGCGTAGGCTCTAGCTGAAACCTTACGTACTTGCTCAATTGATATTCAAAACCAATACCCATATGTGCGGCTATGGAGAGCCTTGACAAATAATTGGCACGACCGACTAAAAAGTTTGGGGTGTTTTCAGAAGAAATCAATACATCATCGTCTTGAAGTACAAAAAAGTCCATTCCCGAAATTGCATTGATATCGATTTTTCCTTTTCTCAATTGATAACTTACTTCAATAGGTAACTGCAGATATCTTATCCGATGTTCTATGGATATTGGTATTGAAGTGTTGAAATCATTGGTAAGGCTTTGCGTTAGTGGGTTCAAAGGACTGGTAATATTTTGGGTCATCAACCCTCCAAAGTTGTCGTCGACAGTAACTTCAGGGGTAAATTGAGCATTATAATTGAACTCCTGATAACCCATTCCGAACCTGAACTTCATTTTTTCATTTAACGGAATGACAAACAAAATTCTAAAGGCATATGATAATTGCCGTTCATTAGTACGATTTAATGACGGCGATAGAAGTAAATTTCGGTTGGTCAGATAACCGCTTAGGACTGGGCTGAACTGTAACGAGATATTCCACTTGTCAAGAGTGTCTTTTTTAACGTCCTTTTTGTCTTCGGTAGGGTTGGTTTTCTTTTTAAGTCTATCTTTTGGTTTCTTTGAGTCTTCGATTTTTCGGTCCAGACTATCGTTGAGCTCTTTTTTGACAAAATCAGCATTTGCTTTGTCGATTAAGTTTGAATAATTTGACCCAGCTGAATCAATGGGTTTTTTCGAAGGTTTTCTCTGGTATGGACTTTTTATTTTGTCAGGGGGAACTCCAGGCCCGTATTTTTTTTTGTCCATGGTCTTTACTGCATGAAGAACGCTGTTTCGAATGGTATCGTGCTTGTTTTCTTCGCGCTTGATCTTGTCTTTGCTAGTTGAAGATTCAGTGCCGATTGCCGTAGTGTTTCCTCCATTTATATCATTTTTATTGACCTTCATGTCTGAATTGGTGATAAGGATGGCACTAAGTGTTCCCAAAATGAGAACTACGGCACTTGACCACATCCAAAGAAAGCGTCTTTTTTTTCTTTTTTCGAGGGTATCGCTGATTTTAGACCATACCTTTTCATTGGGCTCAAAACTGCCCTCTTCAAGACTCTCCTTAAAAAAGTCGCCAATTCTTTTCTTATCCTTCATGGCCGAGTCTTTTATGGTTGTGGTTGGTGTATTCCAAGATCTGTTTTTTCAAATTCATCTTGGCCCTGAAAAGATTGGATTTTGAAGTGCCCTCAGTAATACCCGTCAATGCTGAAATCTGGCGATGGGAATATCCATCCAGCTCATAAAGACTGAAAACAAGCTGGTATTGATTGGGCAGTTCTTGAATGAATTCCATCAACTTTTCAAAAGGAATCTTAATGTGTTCCATTTCCAAATAAATTTCGTGCGCATCATCTGAGAGGCTGCCCAATCGATATGCTGGCAATTCAAAGACTTTTTTCTTTTTATGTTTATCAATTGCCTTATTAATGGCAATGCGCTTCATCCATCCTTCAAATGAGCCTTTACCTTTATAGTTCTGTATTTTTTGAAATATTTCAATAAAGACATCATGCAAATGATCCTCAGCCTCAGCATAGGAAGAGGTGTATTTTAGACATACCGCGAACAGCTGTTTTCTATAGGTTTCGTATAATTTTTCTTGTGCTGTCGCGTCTTTTTTTAAGCACTGCTCAATAAGCTGTTCCAATCTTTACATTGGGGTTTAATGGGTGGTTCAGTTATTCTTAATTTTCCGATTTATGGTTACACTTGTTATCATTGATAGCGATAAGTAATATCATACTTTAATGTGCGATTGAGAAAATGGTTTTTCTCTACTTGTACCCTTCTTACCAGATTTCCCTCCACATCAAATTCGTACTCAACTGTAACTTCTTCTTTCAATTCAGTTTTATCAAGGTTCCAATGACTATATCCTTTCATATATTTATCTCCCACAGCCATAAAAAATGAATGGTTCAAAACGGATGAGCCATCAAAGATTTGATTATTTCTCCAATGTTGCCCAAATAAAAGCTTTGACTTTGGGTATACATTTACACGAATATCATTGGTATAAGAATATTCGGCCACTCCCTCAAAGTCAGTTCTCCATCCATAATAAGTAAACGTTTCTGCGTTATTATCCTGATAGGTTATTTCTGCACCCCAACTTCCTTCCGATGGGTCTTTTTTCTCACTTCGCGTAATGAGTCCCTCTGCATTTGTATCAAAGAAAATAGTATCGGAAAGTACTTCGGTGAGTTGTTGGTCATAAAACTTTATGATACCGGTTATTTTATCATTACTGTATGAATATATTCGCTCAACTGGAGCCAAATTATCTTCACCTGATTCCGGAATACTAAATCGATTTGTAAGTCTACCTTCGGCATCGTAGGTATAGTCCAACGTGTATGATAAGATACCCTCTTCTTTATAATACATAGCCTTGTCAAGCAGTCCGTTTTGATACTCATATAGGGTATATCTGCCATCACTTGCTTCCGATTTTGTAAGTTTTTCATCGGAATAGGTTTCTTTGATTACATCTGTCAATTGCCCATTTTCATAATAGTTGATGGTTCTTGATTTCAATTGTATGATGTTTTGACTTAGTTTGCTTTCTGTAGTATTGAAGCTGTCGTCGGTACAGGCTACTGTTACCAAGAGAAGTAAAAAAACTATTTTTTTCATGTCTTATTTCTTTAGTAGTCTGCGCAAAGGGTTAAACGTTGCGTATATCTTTACCGCATTTTGAGATATATTGAAATGGATAGCTGTGCCAAGGCGAAGGGACTGATGCTGACATCACAAAAATCGACTCGTAAAAGTAAAATTCAGAAATAGACCGCTTCCTTTTATCTTTACAATGCGATTGAAAAATGAACGTATTGGATGCAGATTGATTTTTTCAGACCAGAAAACCCAGGGCTTCAAAACTATATCGAAGGCTATTATATTTTAAATCATTCAGAAAATGAAGACAGGGTTAAATACTTGACTTTTCCATCTGTAAACTCTTTCGTTAGTGTAGTGAGCCATGCTGAAAATTCTGTTCTGCCTGAAATTATCTCTGTAAGGCCTTCTCAATATAAATCATTGGATACTAGTCTGGTGTGTCGGTTTAATAAGCCCATTTGTTTTGAATATCAAGGAAATATTAAAGAAATCACCATTGCTTTCAAACCTTTGGGCCTCAATGTTTTTTTAAAAGGGGAGCTAAAGGATTACAGTCAGGGTGGTTTTGATACGTTTATTCCCTTTTCTGATTACGAAAAGGAAATGAAAACCATATTGGCCATTGAAAATCAAAAAGTACTGGCAGAATGTTTGGAGAACTATTGGAAAACGAAAATAAAAGGATTTAGCCATCCTTTTTTACATAAAGCAATTGCTTTAATAGAGGAAAAGCCCAACATTTCAACCATAGCATTGGCGAACCAATTTAATATTAGTCAAAAAACATTGATCAAGCATTTCAAATCCCATATCTGTAAAACTCCTTCGGAGTATAAAAGAATATTTCGTTTTAGAAAGGCACTTGAGACAATGCGAACAGGTAAAAAAGAGGTAACGAACCTAACAGATTTGAGCTACCTCTCTGACTTTTTTGATCAGTCCCATATGATTACAAACTTTAAATCATTGACTGGACTTCCCCCTAAAACGTTTTTCAAAAACCTTACTACCGTAAAAGACAGCAAAATTCATTGGCTGTTCCATTAGGGTTAATCTTGTACAATTTTATCTAAGTTATATCGGTCAAATTTGTTATATCTAGCATTTAACTGAGGTTTTTGCTTACCTCAATGTTGTACGAAGTATACCTCAGAAATTTTAATTAGTAACCTTCAATAAATTACATATGTTAAAATACAGTAACGTTCAAACTAAGTATGATGACCATTCGATACGTGGTATGGGCAGTAGAGGGATTGTAATAGCCGTATTATTATGTGTCACAATTTTATCATGTTCAAGTGATGATTCTGATGATGGTTCTGAAGATATGGAAAGCGTAGACCTCACTATTGTCGAAGGGCGATATAGGGGATTTTGGACTTGGGAGATAGGTGATGGACCTATATCAATGATTATTACCCGAGGAGACAATGCCAATACATATAAAGTGGATTATTTTGAGTCGAACAACTATATACCAAGGCGCAAGCTTGACGGTGTATCACCCGATGCGAGGGGTGAAATGGTCATAAACGGTACGACCATTTCAATTGATTTGGATCATATTGTAGATGACCCGCCTTGTCCGGGAAAATTTACAGGAACAGGAACGATTAATGACATGGGTGAAATTGATTTAAGCATGAATATTGATGATTGCTTTGCAGAGAATGAACCGGCCACATGGAAACTCACAAAAAGAGAAGATTTGTAACCCATGCCCTTACCATAGATTTTAATCGAACAAAAAAGAAGTTAAATGAAAAGCCCCTTGAACTCTAGAATTCAAAGGGCTTCTTTCTTTGTTGGACTAGTTAATCCCTTCTTGGTTTTCTATCCCGATTTCCTCCGCGACGGTCTCCGCCTCTTCTATCACCCCTATCGTTTCTAGGTTTGCGTTCTTCATAGCCTTCTGGTTTGGGCAGAAGTGCCTTTCTGGATACTTTTTCCTTACGGGTGCGTTGGTCAATGCCAAAGTACTTTACATCAAGAGTATCCCCTAACTTCAATACATCTTCCACATTATTAGTTCGTTCCCAGGCCAACTCTGAAATATGAAGTAAAACATCATTTCCTGGAGCATCAACATATTCAACTACGGCACCAAATTCAATAATTTTAGTGACCTTAACCTCATAGACACTGCCAACTTCGGGTTTGAACATAATGGAATCAATCTTTGCCAATACGGCATCGATACCTTCCTGGCCTGTTCCCAAGATTTCTACGATACCTTCTTCGGTATCGGGGTCCTCATTAATAACGATTGTGGTATTGGTCGTTTTCTGTAACTCTTGAATGACCTCTCCACCTTTTCCTATTAAAGCACCAATATACTCTCCAGGAATAACTCTAGTTACCATTTTGGGCGCATAAGACTTCACTTCAGGTCTTGGGGCTTCAATCGTATCAGTTAGATGCTTTAAGATATGTAATCGCCCATCTTTTGCCTGCATTAAAGCCTTCACCAAGATTTCGTAAGAAAGTCCTTTTACCTTGATATCCATTTGACAAGCGGTAATACCGTCTTCGGTACCTGTCACTTTAAAGTCCATATCCCCTAAGTGGTCTTCATCACCTAAGATGTCGGAAAGAACGGCATACTTTCCGGAGTCTGTATCCGTAATCAATCCCATTGCAATACCGGATACTGGTTTTTTCAACTGTACCCCGGCATCCATAATGGCCATGGTTCCAGAACAAACGGTAGCCATAGAAGAGGAACCATTTGATTCGAGTACCTCTGAGACAACACGCACGGTGTAAGGACAATCAGCTGGAATCATTCCTTTCAAGGCGCGTTGCGCTAAATTACCATGTCCGACCTCCCGACGTGAAGTACCACGGATAGGTCTTGCTTCACCTGTTGAAAAAGGAGGGAAATTATAATGGAGATAAAATGATTCTTCGCCTTCATAAGATGGCATATCAATAATGTTGGCATCCCTTGAGGTACCTAAAGTGACCGTGGCCAGGGCCTGTGTTTCACCTCGGGTAAAAATGGCTGAACCATGAACGGATGGCAAGTAATCCACCTCGCACCATATCGGTCGAATATCGGTGGTTTTTCGACCATCCAATCGAAGCCCTTCCTCTAAGGTAAGGTTACGCACAGCCTCTTTTTGGGCTTTGCCAAAATATTTGTGTATTAATCCGCCAAGTTCGTCTTGCTCTTCTTCAGAGAAGGAAGTAAATACTTCTTCTTTAAGGTCAGAGAAAGCTTGACCTCGTTCTTGTTTTGAGCTCCCTGCTTTGGCAATGGCATATGACTTGTCATAAACCATATCGTGTACTTTTTTCTGTAGCTCCTCGTCTTGTGGTTCTGGGTCATACTCACGAGTATCCTTTTTACCAAAAGCTTCGGCCAATTTTAATTGGGCCTCGCACTGAACTTTTATGGCTTCATGCGCGAACTTGATGGCCTCGACCATTTCTTCTTCAGAAATCTCGTCCATCTCCCCCTCAACCATCATGACGGAGTCAGCAGATGCTCCGATTACCATATCGATATCAGAATCTTTGAGTTGTTCCCGGGTAGGGTTGATGATCAATTCACCGTTAACTCTCCCCACACGTACTTCTGAAATGGCACATTCAAAGGGAAAATCCGATAACTGAATGGCAGCAGAAGCTGCTAAGCCAGCCATAGCATCGGGCATTACATCTTCATCATGCGACATGAGCTGAATCATGACCTGCGTTTCTGAATGGTAATCTTTGGGGAACAAGGGCCGTAGTACTCGGTCTACCAAGCGCATCGTCAGCACTTCACCGTCACTGGGACGTGCTTCCCTTTTGAAAAATCCACCAGGGTATCGACCAGCAGCGGCAAATTTCTCACGATAATCAACCGTCAAGGGTAAAAAATCAACATCGGCAGAGTGATAATTTGAAACTACTGTACATAATAGCATGCACTTACCTGATTGCACCACTACGGAGCCATGGGCCTGTTTTGCCAATTTTCCGGTTTCGATAGAAATTTCCCTACCGTCAC